>Ga0209535_1000355_pt1 | contig 32175 bp, 33 predicted proteins | sample LinPmetageLP28_FD_184041 | JGI IMG/M metagenome (GOLD analysis project Ga0209535, IMG submission 184041) | Marine viral communities from the Pacific Ocean - LP-28 (SPAdes) (version 2) | ecosystem: Environmental > Aquatic > Marine > Oceanic | place: Pacific Ocean | collected 2009-08-22
TTCTATTCGAGTTGTTACACCATTATGTGTAAAATCACCTTGCAAGACAAGAAGCGTATCATCACCTCTAACATAATCTGACTTATCAAATTGTTCTAGCAAGTCCAACGGCACAACGCGCATATTACAACCCTCGAGTAATTCAAGATGTCCATTTGACATATCGTCTACTATGTCGACTCGCCAACCGTTGTTTAAAAGTGTTCGTGAAAGATTAGATCCTATAAATCCGCACCCACCTGTTACTAAAGCTCTTTTGTTCATTTTTTCTCCTCTTGTATCTTAACTCAAAATATGAGCAGAGTTTAAGTTAAATCTCATCCTAACAGAATCTTTTGAGTTGTTCAATCCCAATGATGAAAAAACAAAAGATGTTAGGTAATATAAAAATTTTAAATCATGTTTAAATGTTGCAGCAACTTCTGAAGACCTTAAAACAAAATGGATGTCTAGAATGTTTTCTCTGTACGAAGCATGAATCAAAGATATGCAGGTATTGTCTGTATAAATAAACCTTCTTGAGTATACAGATTCAAGTCGCTTATACGGGTTTTTGCCTTCTAGTTCATCCTGGATTGTTTTAGTGATTGTTGATAAAATACGATCATAGTATTCTTTTTCAAGCTCATAGTTCATTACACTTGGGTCTGACTCTAAAAAATTACCATCATCATAGATTGTAAAAGTCAAGGGTGTTGCCTCATATCCGATAGACGCACTTGCATAATCAAATACCATTTTCGATATTTCATCTAAAGAAGCAGTTTCTGTAGAACTAAAAGCTTCTACTATCTGCTTGACAATATGCTGTGTTGTATCTCTTACAATTAAAACATTGGGCAACCTTTCTAAAGTCTCTGCATAATTCATAAATTCTGCATGCAACAACTTTATATCTTTTAGGCTCTGAATGTCGTCGCCTCGCTGATTGTAACGATCACGTATGACTTCAAATTCTGGTAATAAAATTACCAGCTTGTTATTCATGTTGAGGATTTCACTTTTAAAATTTTCAGTATGAAAAAAGCAGTCTCTTTCATATTGCTTTGCATGTATTAACATAGAAAGACATGACCTATCATGTATGTTCCAGGCATAAGAAGTAGCTTTGTGCAAAGAAGAGTAAAGAGTAGTCTTACCTGATAAGTCTGGGCCTTCTAAGGTAATGTAATTTATTGGAAATCTAGTCATGATCAAACAACAAGCGGCTTCATTTTAGCGCCGGATGTACTTGCACCCCAGTCAGTATCATTCTTAACATCAGCAATCCAGATTGTGAAAGGATTCGCTTCTTTTGGCAAGAAACCCCAAACCCTGAGCCAAGCTGATGCATTTTGATCATCACAGATTCTTAATCTATAAAAAGTTTTTCCTGTCTTTGTTTTCTTCTTTATAACTTCTTGTATACAGAACCATGCAACATCTCTTGTTTCGCCTGACAATGTAGTTACAGCAGGTATTTCTGCCCTTTCAATCTTGTCAAGTACACCGTCAGGATACAATAAATCTTGAGGCACTGCCGATGTTAATTCATAGTGCATTGTTAGCATTTCTGATCTTGACCAGTCTAACTCTTCACTTGTTTCTTGTATGAGGTTCGGGATGATTAGTGGTGCATCAAGTTTTGCAGCTTGTCGTGCCGTCATGCCGTGTTGACCCTTTCTTAAACGCTCATAATTTTCAATAATGATTTTATGAAGTTGCTTATGATTTTTTATCCTGCCCATCTCAAAGTCATCTAAAGAATAAAATGCACTAATCTTACACAAAGAAGCAAAACAAGTTTTATTCATTTTAGAATGTTTCCACTTACCGTTTTCATCATAGAGCATATCTTGCAAGCTCTTGTAGGGCCTCATTACCATAATCTCATTGACAGCATTTATACCTACACCCTTTACAGAAGACAGCGGTGGGATAAACACAGACATCTCTTCTGAAAAAATCCATTCATTGCCAGAATAGTTGATATCAGCAGGTGCGAATTTATAACCCATTTGCTTAATTTCACCGATTGCTTTTACCATAGCTTTAGGGTTGCTATTTTCTGATTGTAAGATTGTAGCAAGCCAAAGTTTTTCATGATATGTGTGAAGCCAAGCAGCATAGTAAGAATCAATTGCATATGCAACAGCGTGAGACTTATTGAACCCGTAAACGCTGAAGAACTCGATCCTATCAAATAGTTTGTGCAATTTATCTTCAGGCAGATTGTGCAAGTCTCTTGCGCCTTCTACGAATTTTTTCCGAAGTTCATCTCTTTCAGCACCTTTTTTACCCATTGTATCAAGAGACTTTTTAACCAAGGTCTTGCGCATTTTGTCAGACTCACCGGGAGTAAAACCTGATAATTTCTGAGCAAGAAGCATAAACTGTTCTTGAAAAGTAATATGTCCAAATGTTGAACCAAGTATCTCTTCAATTACTGGGTGATCATACTTTATTTTGGATGAATTCTTTTTGTCTTTTACATACTTTTTATGAACATTGGCACGTAATGGACCGGGTCGATAGATTGCTGTTAATGCTGCTAGCTCTTCTATTGAAGTAGGTTTAGCTTCTTCACAGAACTTTCTGGCACCTTCAGCTGTAAACTGAAATACTCCTGTTTTTCTGCGCTGATGATAGACATGCTTCCATACTTTTTCATCATCTGGTTCATTAAATCTGCAATTTAGCTTTTCATCAAAGTATTCTTTGATTTGTAAGAATGTCGGACTTTTATTACCCTCGGCTTTGAGTATTCGCCTGATACAATTTTCTACATCCTTAAGCAGCGTCAATCCTAGAAAGTCAAACTTAATAAAACCGTTATCTTCCAAGTTTCTGAAGTTCATACCTTCAGTCCAGGGTGTCTGAAGTTCACCACGAACACCAACAAGAGGCATTGTCTTTTCAAGTTCTTCGGCTGGTGCAATAATCACTCCGCCGGCATGACGGCCGATGCTTCTATTTTGCATGAATAGCGATTCAATGTGATCCTTAACTTTAGGGTAATTTTCCATGAACGATTGATATCGACTAGAATGCTTCATACAGTCTTCATGTTTCAAGACGAAAACAGATTTCTCTGTATTTTCATCTCTAACACAGGGCATTACTTCACTTTGGAGTGGACCAGTAACTGCATTGATCTCATCGAACGGCACGTCATAGAACTTAGCAATATCTTTAACAAGCGATTTAAGTTTTAGAGTATTGAAATTAGACACAGGTATAACAGCATCATCGCCGTATAATTCTCTGGCAGCATCAATCAGTGCATCGCGATCACCTGCGTCTGAATCAATATCAGGCCAAGATGTTCTATGCCTTCCCAAGAAGCGATCCCACAACAACCCGTATGGTAACGGATCAAGCTGTGTAATTCCTAAGAGATAGTTCACCAAACTACCTCCGCCGGAGCCACGCGCGGGCCCAAACAGTGTACGATCTTCAGCTTTATGGAAAACCTGATACATTGTCAGGAAATAGTTTTCAAAGCCCAGAAATTTAATATCTTCTAATTCGGTTTTTGCACGTGCAACATATTCTGGCTTTAAGTGTAGTTCTGATTCAAGCATCCCCTTCTTTACAAGGTCTACAAGCTGATCAAATGCTGTCTTTGTTGGTGTATTAAAGTTTGGTAGTTTGACAGACTGGTCAATCCAAGTATCCTCACACATTTCCCAAGCTATGTCATGTGTACGTTCAATTGCATCACACACTAGTTGATCTTTACCCTTATAGAAGTCATGCTTATCGCGGTGTACTAAATACTCATCCCACATTTGTGAAGCATTTTTAGGATACAGTTCACACTTTAGTTCATCGAATTCTGGAAGAGGAGAGGGATCATTACCCATCCAACCAAGCTTTTTATAGAGTTCTCTTGCCTCCCATTTATCTGGCCCATAATAATGAGAGTCAGCTGTGGCTATCAAGGGGACGCCTGTTGATTCGTGAAGCTTCAATAGATGATTGTTGACTTTATGTTGTGCACCAAGTCGATTAAATTGTAATTCCAAAAAGAAGTTTTCTGTGCCTACACACGACGTGAAGCGATCTGTCAGGTTCTGTAGTTCTCTTTGAATTTCATCATGTGATTTATTGAGTGCTTCACCGCGCAAAACACGATTTGAGTATATCCCACCCAAGCATGCAGTTGACACGACAAGCCCTTCACCATGCTCAGCAAGCATATTAAAATCAATGCGAGGAAAGCGATAAAAGCCATCCTTGTAAGCTTTCTTAATAAGTGTGAAAAGATTACCTAAACCCACTCTATTCTTAGCCACTACTACGAGATGATAACGTCGCTTCCACTCGTCTTTCTGAACGTCGATTGTTTTTGTCTCGTCTTCATTCTCAACTGTGTGACCTGCAGCAACTACATCTTCATCTGCATCGATATCAGTTTTTTCCATTGCTTTCTTTTCAGACTTAGCATCTCTGACAGCTTGCCTATGAGCTTCATAATCATTGCGCCAGTCATTCAGAGAAGGAACAAAATAAAACTCGCAACCATAAATCTGGCGATATTTTCTTCCTGCCTTTTTCATCTTCTCAGCATGCTTATGAGCGTGTGCCAAGCCTGAGCCATTTCCATGATCTGTCAAAGCCCACGCATCCATCTCATTTTTTAAGACAAAGTCTATGTGGTCAGAAGGATAGCCTAGTCCATCGAAGACTGAGAATCCTGTGTGTGCGTGTAAGCCGACAAATCTATTTGGTTTAATAATCACTCTTGTTCCTTATGTCTACATCAATTATATCATAAACTGACAACAATTACATGTTTTCGATTTAATAATATTCAGTTAAATCAACTTGCTTTTCTTTAGCATCGTTTAGGTATTTAAGTGGATTATAACCACCCATGGGTAGATTTATTAGTGTTGACCAACTATTCTGTATACCTTCATCTAGTGAGATTCTTGGTGACCAACCTGATGCATTTCTAAACTTTTCGCTTGACAAGATATGATTACCGAGATAATCAGTCTCTGGGTACCAATTGATAATTTTATTTAGATCTCTATTGACAATTTCAGATATTTTTGAAACTATCTCTTGCGTGTTGTAAGGATTTTCAGCGGAAACATTAAAATCGTCTCGCCACAAGCCTTTGACACATGCAAGAACAACAGCTTCACAAAAATCTTTAACATGCATGTAGTCTTTAATCTTTGCTGGGTTTAAAAACATGTCTAGAGAATTTACTTCTGTCAAGTGCGAGTAAAGCGACTTTGCAATCAATGAATTCATGTCGCCATGACCGCCATAAGCAAAAAGAGGACGAACTATCATCCACTCATTACAGTTGTGTTTGATAATCTGTTCAGCAGCTAGCTTTTGTATCCCGTAAAAAGTCTTAGGGTTTAACTCAGAAGTTTCTGTAATAGCTATGTTCTGATATTTTTTTGTATCATATATCACAGTTGTTCCAGTGTAGCATACTGATACGCCTGCTTTGTTTGCTGCACGAGCTATTGTATGAGTCCCCATAACATTACTCAATGTAGAAAATTCAGAGTTCAATGCAACAACATCTGTGCCTACTGCAGCAGCATTATGGATAAGCACATCGATTTTTTCGTCAAGTAACACACCTTCCCACTCTTTTTCTGTATTGTTGTAAACGCATGGTTCGCCTGTGGTGATACTATTCAGGCTGATATTAGTATCTAGTAGTGAAACAAATGTGTGACCAGCTTCCTGAATCGTGTTTGCAAGATTTGTGGCTATAAAACCCATCTCACCCGTTATCGCAAATCTCATATTCTATCCTCGCATATAAAAAATCCATGTGTAAAAATACACATGGATTTAAAATTTTACACGTAAATTATAGTGATGCTTCTTCAAAGTCAGCATCAATTGTAGTTGTATTCACGTCAGGATTAATTTCTTGAGCCTCTTCTGAATCACCTGGCTGCGCCTGCATTTGCTGAGCAAAGATTGATATTTCAATTGCTGCTTTTTGTAGAGCATCAATTGAACTTTTAATATCATCAATATTATCACCTAACACTGATGACTTTGCCTGCTCAAGCGCACTTGTTGTTGTATCTTTGACCTGCTGTGATAAAAATTCATCATTTTCTTTTGCAGACTTTTCAACTTGATAAATAACAGAGTCTAGTTCATTAGTTTTGTCAATTAACTCGCGCTTATTCTCATCTTCTTCACGATTTGCTTCAGCGTCGGCAATCATTTGACTGATTTCTTGTTCATCAAGCGCGCCGGTGTCTTCGATCTTAATTGATTGTTCGGTCCCAGCAGCTTTGTCCTTAGCAGAAACATTTACAATACCATTTGCATCAATATCAAAAGTAACTTCAATTTGTGGGGCACCCCTGGGTGCTGGTGAAATACCTTCTAGCTGAAAGTTTCCAAGTGTCTTATTATCTTTGACAAATTGACGTTCGCCCTGCAAAACATGAATGTCAACCGACTGTTGACCGTCAACAGCTGTGCTAAAAACTTCTGACCTGCTGCATGGAATTGTTGTGTTTCTATCAATCAAAGTAGTCATGACGCCTCCAAGCGTTTCGACACCTAGTGATAGAGGTGTGATATCAAGCAATAGAATATCTTCGACATCTCCTGAAAACACGCCACCTTGAACAGCTGCGCCAAGAGATACAACTTCATCTGGGTTGACTGAATGATTAAGCTTTTTCTCGAAGAACTTCTCAACTGCATTTCTTACTGCGGGAATTCGTGTTGAGCCACCTACAAGAAGAATTTCATCAATTTCGTTGACTTTGAGTTTAGCATCACTCAGTGCTTTCTTTACTGGATCGAGTGAACGATTAACAAAGCCTTCAATCATTTGATCAAATTTTGCACGTGTCAGTGTCTTTGTCATATGTTTAGGGCCAGATGCATCTGCTGTCAAAAATGGCAAATTAATATCTGTATTCTTTGCAGAAGAAAGTTCAATTTTTGCCTTTTCAGCAGCATCTTTAAGACGTTGAATTACAATTTTGTCGCCCTTTATGCTCATGCCTGTATCATTTTGAAACTCTTCTGCAAGCCAGTCTATGATAATTTGATCAACATCGTCGCCGCCAAGATGCGTATCACCATTGGTACTGAGTACTTCAACGACACCTTCAGCAATTTCTAAAATTGAGATGTCGAATGTTCCGCCGCCAAGGTCGTATACTGCAACTTTTTGTTCGCCTTTCCTGTCTAGTCCGTATGCTAAAGCTGCTGCCGTTGGTTCATTAATAATGCGTTTTACTTCTAGCCCAGCTATCTTGCCAGCATCTTTTGTCGCTTGTCGCTGTGAATCGTTGAAATATGCTGGCACAGTAATAACTGCTTCTGTTACCTCGCTGCCAAGATACTCTTCTGCGTTTCTTTTTAACTTTTCAAGAACTAAAGCGCTTATCTGTTGTGGCGCATATTTCTTCTTTCCAATACCAAATTGACATGAACCGTCTTTTTTGCGCTTGATATCATATGGCATGTTAGCTGCATGTTGCTTGACATCTTTAAATTTGGCGCCAATAAATCGTTTTGAAGAAAATATAGTATTTTCAGGGTTAACTATAGCTTGCCGTCGGGCTGTTTTTCCTACAAGGCGCTCATCACCTGCTGTGAATGCAACAACTGTGGGGGTTGTCCTATCCCCTTCTTCGTTTACAATTACTTTCGGTATACCGTTTTCAACTACTGCAACTGCAGAATTAGTTGTCCCAAGATCAATTCCTATTACTTTGTTACTCATTAATCACATCTCCTGTTTGTTTTTGAGTGATATTAAAAATTTAGACACGTACTTTGTCAAGAAAACCCTTTTATTGATTTTTTTAAGTATTTGTTCTTAACTGTTTGAATTTTCTAATCAGACCTATTTCTTCGTCTGATAGATTTGTAGGTGTCAAGACGTGTATTTGAACATGTAGCGTTCCTCGATGCATTGACCCTACGCCATTTAATAATCCCCTATCTTTGAATGGAATCACTGTATGCGTTTGTGTTCCTGGCGGGATTTTAATTATAATTTTTTCGTCAACACCGTTGAACTCAAGCTCGCTTCCGAGTATAGCATCTTCTAGTGGGACTTCCATTGCTGTGTACAAGTTAGATCCATCTCTGTCGAATCGAGAATCATCTTTAAAAACAACTTGCGCATATGCATCGCCTGGTTCTGAGCAGTTTGGTGCAAAATGTCCTAGTTTTTCTAATCTAATTTGATCACGTTCTAAAACACCGGCGGGTATAGAAACATTTACATCTTTAATTTCTGGTCTGTAACCTAGCCCTGAGCATAAACTACAGGGTGTTGTAATAACTTTTCCAGCTCCGCCGCAGGTCCTACAGCTTTGTACTACAGACATAAAGCCCGTATTGAACACGACTTCACCTGCTCCTTTACAAGGGCCGCATTCAGAAATGCTATTTTCACCTTGGTACCCTTTACTATCACAAGCGTCACACAATAAGTTTCTTTGAAAAGTAATTCTTTTTTGAGTTCCGCGAAGTGCTTCATGTAAAGAAACTTCAACTGCAATACCTATGTTACTGCCCTTCTTAGGCTCTGCTCTAGCCCTAGAGCCTCGAGTTCTTCTGCCACCGAACATGTCAAAACCAAAGCCTTGGAAGATATCAGAAAAAGAACTAAAAATATCTTCTGGCATACCTGAGAAGTCTGCTGTGCCGTACCTATCATAGTTACTTCTTTTATCAGAATCTGACAAGACTGAATAAGCTTGCGAAATTTCTTTGAACTTCTTTTCTGCATCTTCATCATCGGGATTTTTATCCGGATGATACTTCATAGCAAGCTTTCTATATGCCTTTTTTATTTCGCTATCTGACGCATCGCTAGATACTCCAAGCAGATCATAAAAGTCGGTTGATACCACAGTTACACTCTAATATTATTCTATTTCTTGATCATATGGTTCAGAAATCAACGTATTTGATTCAAAACATCTGTTTAGATAGTCTTCAAGCTGCTCAAAAGATGTACACACTTTGACGCCACTTCGTGCAAGCATAAGATTAAATTTTGCACCCTGTGGTAAGCCTTGACAAAAGTATACAATGGGCACATCATTAGCATATGCATAACCTGCCTCCCAGATTGTTCCTATGTCTTTGTCACGTGTGTTTACAATCAGAAAGTCTGCTGTCTTGATATGATGAAGATTTCCATCAAATGTTGCATCTTGAGTTTCTTTAGGTGCGTTTGGTGGACATACAAAAATCTTGCGCGGTGATGCGAGATCAATCCACTCTTTGCTTTCGCATATTGATTCAAGCGCTGTGAGTTCTTCTTCTTGTGTCGGGTTAAACCAGCCTGATGCTAGATAAATCTTTTTCATGTTATTCTCCTAAAAGTCATTATTGTAATCTGCTTTAAGATCTTGAAATTCACTCATTAGATCTCGCCACATTGTTGTAAAAATCTTTTCACCTGTTCCGTGTGTGCCGTTTAGCGCTTCTCGACGACATGGATAAATTGTATCCTCTTCGTGATAGTCAAACGTATCATTCTTCGGCTCTGGCTGATAAAGGTTTGTACCTCTACTAATCCACTTATCTCCTTCCTTGACACGGAAAGTATTGATATAGTGGAAATCAGGCTTATCAAAGTTAAAAACCTGTGTTAATTCTGGAATAGCTTTGCATGCCTCAATTGCCATTCTAGCTGCAAGAATATTGTCAGCTGCTGGCTGGATTTGAATATCTTGCCGCTGCTTAACGAATCCGATTAGATCCTTAAGATTTAGTCGCATATAATAGAATGATGTCATGCATTTAGGAAGAATCATACGCGAATCCATCATAGAAACTGTTTTAGAGTCAGTCATATCTGCATAAAGTTGCTTAGATTCCCTGACAATTTTTGTATACCTCTCTAGAAATTCAGGTGAATTCTCAATAGACTCTGGGATGACTGCTGGGTCTTCTCTTAGATCTCTATCTCCTGTACACTGTGCAGCAAAAGAGCCAGCACGATGTCTAATAATATGAGTAACCTCTTGGAAAGAAAGCCCTGACAAACAAAATGTAAAGCCTAGACATTCCATTGGTGTTGGCAACGCACGGAATTGGAGAACATCAAGTAAATTTTTGCTTTTTATAGCATTGCTTGCGCTTGTAGGATCGATTTCTGAAGGGTCGTCTGCCCATGTAGCTTTAACGTAGTGCCACGCAACATTCCTCGCCTGGTCAGTTGTGGGAGCATCAACTAGATCTATTTTCAGTGCTTTAAGATTATTTAAAAATTTTGTTGAAGGTTGTTGGTCAAACTTAAGATCCATAGGTAGTGTGATTGGATCTAGACTATTATTTTTGGGCATGTATTGTTCTCGCTTTAAGTGGGGTTATTTTTAACCAGGTAACAGTATATCATGACAAACTAATGTTTTTAATGCAATCAATCAATTCTTTTGCATTTTTATACATTGATACATTATCAAGATTAGACAGTTCTGTATTGTAAGATTTAGAGGGTGAGCATGTTTTGATACCATGCTTGGCATATTCAGCAGAATGTTTTGCAGAATCATCAATTGCGCATACAATCTTTTCACTAGAATAATAATCAGACTTTGTTAACCATCTATACTTCTCTGGGCTAAAATCAACTCTATGATACTTTAACCCTGATTTTTTAAGCCATCTAAATGTATCATACTTACACACAAGCGAGTTGTCTGGTCTAGCTGTAAGGATCTGTATCCAATAGCCTTCGTCATGTAGTCTATTAACAGCATTGATAATTTCATTATTCGGTGTAATGTTTTGTAATTGTCTATTAGCTACAAACTCTTCAAATACAGCTTCTGGGTTTAGACCTGCATCTTTTACTTCAGCAGTAGTATAATACTCTGATGAATTTATGTCTGCATCAATACCGTGTGTTTCATCAAGCCAGTCTATAAATGTTTCTCTAAACTCACAAATTACATCGTCTAGATCAAATATTAATACTGGCTGACCAGACCACTTTACCGCTTCCATCTGGTGACGGGAATGCAAAAATAGGTCTTTGTCATCAAAAGCAGAAGTGAACTGTTCTGCTTTAATATCCCATAAATTTAGAATTGCTACTAGGTAACGAAAAACATCTATCGATTCGTATAGTATTTTTTCTCTATCAATCTGTGAACGTGATTGTCTATGATCCTTAAAGTTAATTGCGCTAATTAACTCAGATACTTCTGTATGCAAAGCGAGTGTAAGCGATTTAGTAACTTCTTCTTTTTCTAAGTCAGCCAACTCATTAGCATTAAAAAATAATTTATTAAAATCACCCTGACATTTAAACATATCTTTAAGTGTCATCGTTTTCCTCAGGCAAATAATTCATAGCTGCTAAAACGTGACTTAAGTCGTGGCCACCTAAACATAGTGATATCTTATTGTCAGGTGAAAAAAGTTGTACGTGATACTGTTTAACATTCAATGTATTGAGCGCTTTTTGAGTTTTTTTACTGACCTTTCTAGGAATTTCGATCTCAAGATGCGAAAATACTAGTTTGTATGTATCAGTAGCCATTATCAATCCGTTCACGTATGACAAAATCTTTGTCTTCATAAGCTTCAAATAGATCGCTTGCAGAAAAGCCGGTCAATACTAGAACTGATAAGAAATAGTTAAACGCATCAACGACCTCCTCTAAAAACAAGTCTGTGTTGAACTCACTTACTTCTGTCATGCGGTGAGGTTTCCAATTCTTGAGATGCTGTAGTGCTTCAAACATCTCTTCGACACCACGCAGTGCCATATCTCTCACGTGTTGTTGAGATTTCTTATCAAGCAAGTCAATGGGCCAGTCAGGCGAAGCGCCTTCTGGGTTTGCTTCTTTGAGTTTTATCATAAATGATTCTCTTAACTCAAACATTTTTTCGAGGTTGTCCATCTTAACTCTGTAGATTAAAGTTTGCCTTGTAATTCTCAACTTCAGACATCATCTTTTCAACATTGCTTTCGCTATTCTTCTTATATTCTTGATCTAGACACAATGTTTCCAATCCATCAGCTATGGGTGCAAGCCGAATCATTCGTAGATTGTCAACAATATCTGTCCCAGTAAGAATTGCAAGTTGTAAAAGTTGTGCAACGTGTGCAATGACATCGTCTGATAATGTATAGCTAGTTTGATCTTCCATATTTTCTCCTATTTTTGCCTTTCAGGCACCCAGAAGGTTGTCCTTCCGTCTTTTGTGGTTTCTCTTATTACATCACGATTCTTTAGATCGTATTTTTGATTATATACAGCAAATCTCCGACTGTATTTGCCTTCTTGCCCATCATAGTCAAGAAATGTGTGAATTGTAGCACCGCCTGAGATGTAAGATGATTGAATTGTAGTTTGAATTGACTGCTTTAAAATCTTAAGTCTGTCATCTGAAATATTTTCTACTCTTGTATGCGGTGATATTTCAGCCAAATAAAGCGATTCAGACTTCAGGTAGTTGCCGACACCTGACACTACTTTTTGGTCCATAATTGCTTCAACGATTGTCCTTGTGTTCTTCTTTCTAAGGCGACCTAGAAATAACTCATCTGAGACTTCTTCACTTAACATGTCTGGGCCAAGCGTATCTAGTTTTTCAATAAGCTGCTTCCTGCCCTTTACAAACTTAAGCGTACCAAAATTGCGTGTATCACAAAAATATACATGTTTGTTAGACAGCGCTAGTGACACTCTAGCATGCTTATACTTTTTTTCTGACCAAAAGCCTGACATCCCTAGTGTGTTCCACAGACTGTAGCCGTTATTAAACCGCATGAATATAAACTTCCCTTTGCACTGAACGTCTATAATCTTTGCAGGCAGCGCTTTGATAAAGTCCTCATATCCTCTTGGTGGATCATGATTTTCATACCTACCGCTTATGATATCGACGCTTTTAAGCTGTTGTCCTACAAGCTCTTCTTGAAGACGATCAACAATTCTTTTAACTTCTGGGCCTTCGGGCACGGTACACCTTCATATTTAAAGTTATAATATACTATAAGGATACATTTGTTCAAATGAAAAGAGTTATTATATCAGACACACACATCGGGACCAAGTTTTATAAAAGTGAAAAGCTCCTGAATTTTCTTCAAACTGAAGATTATGATGAGCTTGTGCTTGCCGGTGATATTATTGACTTTATCAAGATCCCTGTTTTTACAGAAAGATGCATGGAGATCATAAATGCTATTGACTACGAGAACAAGAACATTATCTATGTCGTTGGAAATCATGACGAGAGTTTACTAGGTCTAGTCGGTAAGAAGTTCTTTAACGTTACATTTCTAAGACGCTACGACTTTGAAGAAAACGGTAGAAAGTTTAGAATAGAGCACGGCGATGCATATGACAAGGGACGAATACACAACAAGCTGTTTGTGAAATTCCTTTCTGTCCTGCAAAACGTGTTAGAGTTTTCGTTTAGCTTTGACTTCACAAGCTGGTGGACAGAGATTCAGATCAAGAAACACAAGCTAAGATCGATTATCGATATCCTAAGACATCACCCGCTGATAGACGTTTTTATCATGGGACACACTCACATCCCAGAAGCCTTGATATGGATTGATGAAAATGCTCAAATTAAGACTTACATCAACTCAGGCGACTGGGTCACACATCAGACCTACGTAACAGTTACTGATGGTGTGGCTAGACTTTGTAAGTTTGAAGACTAATCACTTAGACTGATAAATCACATGACTGTCATCTTGACATCGCAGCTCTTCTACATCTGTTTTTACAGATACTCCGTGCCAATAGCTTAGCTTGTACACGCTAAACAACTTATTTAGGATGGTCTGTGCTTGATCTGGTTTGTGATTTGCTTTGCTACAGCTGAAAATACTGCCATTGCTGTCACCTGCATGGTATAGCAAGACACAGCCAGCTTGTTCAATCTCCAACAAAAGCGTATTGATACATTGACTATTATAAAATTTAATTGTCTCAATGCTTTGATTACGCCCTGTAAAATTTGACGTAGTCATAGGCTTACTTAGGGCAGAGGTTGACATTAAAAGCAAAACAAAAGTAGAAAAATTACGCATTACAGTTCCTTGTCTGTATGTGTATTATACCTTAAAGGCTTTTTGATTTACACGAAAGCGCTGCTGCTTATGTATTTTTTATTTTTTCGAGAGGTAAGCTTGTGCTCCTTTGCCCGTTGGATGAACACCTCTATTATAAAGCAGCTTAGCTGCTTCTTCGTCTTCTTTGATCGCGCGATTAGCGGCTTTTGCCTGCGAAATAAATTGCTTTGCAACCATTTTTGATCGTGTAGCTAGGTCAGTACTCATCCCTGGCCCACCATAAAGACCATAAATATTGTCTTTGATTGCTTGAAATGTAACTTTACCTGTTTTGGGTGCAAATGGCGCAAAAGGGCTTTCAGCGTTAGCGTCGATCTGTTTTCTAACGTATCGATCTCTGCGACGATCATTCTTAAATTTTTTCTCAATATCTCTTATGATAGCTGGTAGTCGTTTAATATTCCTATCGAAAACAGCTGTCTTTGAACCGCCTACAAGCGCGGAAAAAATCATATCTCCAAATCTGTCTGCTGATATGTTACTAGTGTCTGTTATAATAGCAAACGCATATCGTAACATCTGTTTACCATAGACTTTATCTGCACCCTCAGGAAGCTTTAGCGCAGGTCTCCTCATAGCTTGAAGACTGCTTGCGTTTGGCATGTGGATGAGACCTAAATCACCGCCGAGGTTCGGATATAATCTAGCCCACTTCTCAGTTGCATCTTTAGCGTTCTGGCCGTAGCTTCCTTGTAAGGTGCTGTCGATCACCGAGCCCAGTATATCATAAGCCAACAAGATATATTTTGTTAGACGTATTGCTCGTTGTTCAACAGGCTGTTTGTCATACTCGTCCTGGGCCACTTGGCTTTTGTCGTCATTGTTGTCTTTTTTCTCAGGTGGCTTCACATCTTTTATTGATTTTGAAGCACCTGCGTCTCTACGATCTAATTGGAGCAGCTTGTTAAGCAAAGCGGTGTTTCCAGATGCTGAACCTATAGTTTTAGGATCCAAGCCTAATTTTCCTGCAATCCCACGCCTGACAGCTAATGAAGGAAGTCTTTGACCCTTTCCTTTAAAGTAGGCTGCTAAAGTTTTAGGCTCTGTTACTTCAGCTAGTCTCTCAAGCTCTTCTCTGATAATTCTTTTTAAAGATGTCTCTGTAATCTTCACGGCTATACTCCTGCTCGCTATTAAATATACGCAGTAACAGCTAATATTTATCTACTTGCTTTGTTAAGTTCAGTAGCTAACGTGGAGTTTTTGTGCAGTTTCTTTATATGTTTCGTGAAACTCCCACGCGATCTTTTCTGATTTGCCTGGAGAGAACGTGTCATCAAGCGGATTACAAGCTGTCTGCCAGACATGAGACACTTCATGCGCAAGAGACAATTCGCGCCACCAGCCATCTGCCTCGTAATTGACACGCTTTGAGAGTTTGACCATGTCATCATAACAATATGCAACTGCGAAGTCCCAATCAGATCGATCCCAGTCTGATCCTCGCTTTTCAGAAACTGTGAGTCCCACAAGAACTCTTACATCGTCAATTGGGTAGTCTTTCAATTCACCCATGGTATAATTTTCATTGATAACAGAACAAGGTACATGGAATACTTCGAAACTGTGAATCCTGTCAACACATTCACCAAGACCACTTTCTGAGATATTGGCCATAAAGGCACGTGAAGCAAGTTGAATATGCTGCATATCTGATTTAGGTGTGTGATCTAAACCGTGGAACTTTACCTTGACGTCGTGCTTCCCGATATCAATAGATGATGTTTCAGACCATGTCGTCTCTTTTGACCAGTTTTCAACACTGACATCGTATTCTGAGGGTTCTGAGCACGCAAAAAGAAAAAATGGTAACATCTTAATCATGTTACCATTATACCACACTCTTTATGTGATTACACGAAATACCTTACTAAAGTATATTTAAATTAGAGGCCGATTGCTTTCTTTTGAGCAGCAGTTACATCCATACCGTATGCTTTAACAACGCTCTTGACGTTTTGCTTGGAAGCCTTTCCAGTATCGATTAGTAGTTTTACCATTGCGGCACCCTGGCCTGCACTAGAACCTACTTTCTTGTTGTCTCTGACGACGCCGTCAAGCGCTTCGTCTTTTGTCAAGGGCTTTGCGTCTTCTTCATTAATTAAACGGCTGTATTCTTCTCTAATAATCTGGCGAAGTGTTGAATCTTTGATTTTCATTGCGTTTCTCCATAGTGAACTTGTATACGCATCAAAACTAATTATGACATTGAAACCACTTTTTCATCAGATTGTGCCTGTATTTTAACATCAACAAGCATTTTCTTTAAGAAAACTGTGGTAATTGTTTAAAGCGCTGTCTTTTGGGTTGACATTTTGCCACTCACCTAAACAAAATATCCTGTAGGCATCAGCGCCATACTTTCCGATCCCATAGAGTACTTCTGGTTGATTTTGCCAGTCTTTTTGCATGTAATCCTTAGACATCCTAACGAGTGTCTTAGACCGCCTTCTAGACAACCCTAAGGGCTGAATAATGTTTTCTATCTCTTCAGGTTCTGCATTTCCCATTGCTTCAGGTCCCGGCCAACGTTTTATGCACTCCCAGAAATATGGTTCTGCCTGGACACGTTTTGTTAGATTACAAAATATGCATACAACAAAGATCTTCCATGGGTCTTCCCAAAGTTGTTCCTGTATGAGATTGTACGGAGACTTAGGGGGAATCCACCTTGACATTTTTTATCTTGCCCTTGTTTGTGTATATAAGCATGTTAGAACAACTATTGTCATAGTCTGGATTGTTTTTGAGTAAGTTTTTTATTTTTTTGTCAATCTCTTGACGTCTACGTTCTGCTTGTAATACTACAACAAGAATAAAGAAGAAAAATAGAATAAGCGCTGATGTTCCTACCATGAACAATGAATGGTATAACTCATTCATCATCATCATTTACCAGCTCATCTTCTAATTCGACTGCCTGTTCATTCCGTAACATGTCATGCGCAATATCGAGCCCTTGGAGTTTTCCTGCTAGAACCCCTAATTCATGTGTATATTTTTGGACTTCTTGATCTGCATATTTTTTTATCTCTTGCATGCCATTCGACATTGTTTCAAGACGCAGCTCATTCGTTTCTTTCGATTTTGCAGAAGTTATTGTTTGAAAGATGTATTCAGTTAACATGCTATAAGTCTGTTGTATTGTCTGTAGTCTTAGCTGCCCTTTTATGATTTCTTGAGCCACAGTCTGCTTCATATCTTCTATGGTTTCTTGTGTCATAGCGTTTCTCCAAATTATTTAATAATAACATGTCAACTTTAATTTTTTAATTATCTTCACCTAATTTTCTTGCCCATGACAAAGACTTGCCAGGGTGACTATTTTCTTTTCTAGACTTTTTTACACCTGAAAGGTTTGATGTCCATCCGCGCTCTTTCATGAATGCACCTAAAATTTTCTTTTTCTCACTGTCGCTAGCACGAGCATATGCTGTATATACACTTTTCTTTAATGTATCTATTTTTTGAGCTAGCTCAAAAATCTTCTTATCAATTATGTCAAGCCACGCTGGCTTATAATTGTCTAAAACAATATTAAGCTCGTCTAAAGTAATAAGCAAGCTTGAGTAGTCACCATTATTATAATCTTCTGTTACTTTTTCAAATTTCTTAATAAGCTTCTTTTTTTCTTCATCTGGTAAATCCTTTGAAAGCTTATCTGGGTGCAACTTCATAGCAATTTTTCTGTAGACTTTTTTCATTTCAGGATCATGTGACATTTTTGCAGCTGTCTCTACCTGATCATCACAAAGCCCTTCAGGCGCTGGATCTTTAGAATCACCAGTATTTTTATGTGAATTCTGTTTATTAGATTCTTCATAAGGCTTGTCAAGCGCTTCGTCGTAAACATTTAACTTTGCATGTACTTCACGCAGGTCTGCCATAAATGCATTTCTACCATCAGTGTCTAGTTCTTCATACTCTAAAAACTCTTGCTCAAGATAACGAAATTTATATAGTTTTTTCTTGAAGCCTGTTTTTAGATTCATTTTACTTTATTAGTTAAAGATTCTTTTATGATATCGTAGAAATCCTTAGCTAAAGAAATTGGCCAAACCGGTGTCAAGTATATGCATGCAATGTGATGCTCATTACACTTTGTCATTGCAAGCTTAACGTCTCTCGATCGCGTTGCTTTGTTAATAACCTGCGATCGCTTCAAACACAATATATGATAAACTGCATACTGGAGTAATAAAAAAATATATAAAATTATTGCTATGTTGGTTGAGATCATGCTTATTTCCTCTTGGCAATGAGTAGTGTTCTAATTTTATCTCTCAGATCATCTTCTGTTAAGTTTGAAAGTTTGTTTTCAATGATTTTTTGTGTGCTTATATTCTTTTTGCTGCTTTCAACAGGCCAGTCTGGTTTTATGTTTTCAATAATTTTATCTGCATCATCATTAATGACTTGTACTATATTTTCAACGACCTTTTCTTTAGGCACAGTTTTTGTAACTAATACGGCTGAAGCTTTTGGTTTTTGAAATGCTGTTTCTTTTACTACTGCTTCTGCAAATACTTTTATTGATTTCTTAAAATTTACAGACAATGTGAGCGGCTTAAAAAGTCTGTCGTCGACTATCATCTCAAGCGTTGCTTTTTTTGTGCCTTCTTCTAAGATATTCTCAAGTGGCGGGACTTTTACAATTGCACGATTGTTACCCACTATCTTTCCTGTAAAAGATAAGTCAAAGTGAGAATTTTCAAAAATAAGCCTGCATGAAGCCTGCGCAGGTTTTGTCCCTTCAACAGAAATTTTAAATTCAAGCTCGTTATTCAAATCTAAATCTAAATCTATTTCATTCATATTAATCTCTCTTTTTCAACCCTTTCCATTCAATAAATATTTTATAAAATGGATTAGAACTATAATTTCTTACATCAATAACTTGTATGTCAATATCTTCGTCATAGATTGTCTTTGTAATAGTTGACAGTTTGTCGTTATTAACTATCTTCTTACTGTTAACAGATAATAAAATTGCGCTTACTGTAAAGACATCATACGGAGCTTTTCCAGGTTCATATTTTTTATTTTTGTCTAGGTCTAAATGGGTAAACTTTCTCTTAGCACGAGAGCTACCACCAAATTTCTTTCTAGTAGTTGTTGTTATTGGGGGTGGGCCAAGACCGGAAGTGACTAACGATGAGACTGGACCCAAACCTCTTGTTACTATAGGAAGCATTTAATTAATTATTTCTTAACACGTTCAAAGACCTCTTCAAAGTTCGGGGCGCCTGAACGATCTTTAAGCGAGTATCTTGCAATTTCAGTCTCGTTGTCTTCTCTATAGAAGATCATTTCGTAAGTTCCTGTGTGGATCAACCAACGACCGGCCTGAATGTGCCTTGTATAGTCAACATTTTCTTCAATGCCGTTATAGTCTTCAGTTGCATATGTCGGTGTTCCTTCGCCTGTATCCCATAGAATTGATCCGCTAAAAGCAGTGCTAAAGTACACACTAGCTGAATAAATTCCTGCAGCAGACAAAACTTCGCCGATTCCAGCTGTTACTCTAGATCCGCTTAATGTACCTGCAGAGTCAAGTAGTCTATAGCCAACTGTGGTTAAACTACCTTTCCCGCTTCCAAAATTAACTGTCTTTATTAGTTTTATTGACATTTAGTGACGATTCGCTCTTAACATTTCTAATATCTTTTAATTTTTCAGGGCGCTCTCCGAGAGGCCTCTTTGATAAATCTACACCGTCGTCAACTTTTTTTAAAATTCTCTCTTTTCTTTTTTGTTCTTCTATGCTATTTTTCTCATGCATTTTAATCTTTTGAATATTATCTGTCAATATTGAAAATTGACCTTTCTTATAGTGCACGATTGATGAACGTCTTGATGCTTCTGATCGTACATACTGTTTAACTTCGCCAAGTGCTATAACAGCTGTATTTACTTTGTTTTCAAGAATCGGCTCTTTTTTAATTTCAAACAATACTGAGGATACATGGTTTTGAAGATTGCTGCTTATTTCATCTAAACATTTAAATTGAATGGAAATGTTTTCAATTTCTTTCATGAGAGTATCACAGTCTGTTTGCCAGTCACTTATCAAACTTTCTAAAAGTTTCTTTTTTGCCATTACTAACCTGTCCTTTATAAATTATAACTTAAAAAATGAAAATGAAAAGGCCTGGGCGATAAAATCGCCCAGGACCAAAAATTAGAACAAGATTATTATCTTGAATCTTCAACAATAGTAACAACGTCATCTACTTCGAGTCCGAAGAAGAATACTAGACAGTTGTTCGCAGGCGCAGATCCGAGAATCTTATAATCGCCTGACGCAGCAGCTGAGCCAGATTGCATCAACTGACCATTGACGTAAACGTCCATGATAGCTGGGTTAGCCTGAGCATCTAATGTATTTATACCGCCAGCAATATAATTTGCGTCAGCAGCAATACTAGCAGTAACATCTTGAACTGTCTTAACACGTGTATTGCTTGAAGCAAGATACGCGGTAAGGTCAGTAGCTGGAATCAGCTTTGTTGTACCACCATCATTGACGATGAAACCATCACCATCAGCAATTGTAATACTGGATCCAACAGAAGTACCACCATCAAGAAGGTTGAGTTCAGCAGCGGTTGAACCAACCACAGTGCCCCCAAGCTTAAGACCAACAGTTCCATTGTGCGCTGGGATATCAACATTTCTGCTTTCATCTAACGCTAGTGAGACAGTTGTTCCGAGAGCAGAACCAACACCTAGTACAAGATCATCTTCTGAGTCATCTAGACCAACATAGAAATCCTGTGCATTTCCGTCGAAAACAATTTTTGTATCTTCGGCACCGGCATCACCAATAGTTAACAGTGGAGTCGTTCCGGTGATTTGTACACCGCCTGCACCTACAGATAGATCAACTATGTTGTCTGATACAATCTTTAAAACTCCATCAGCGACTTGATGTACATATGTTGCATCGTCACCAAACTGAAGTTGCTTCGCAGCATTCAGCAGAAGACCATTGTTATGAACATGAGTCAGAGTAATTTCTTGATCATCACCAAAGTTAAGCACTGCTGCATCAGCAAGGTATAGATCAGACCAGTTCTTATTAGCAGAACCAAGTGCTGCACCATCATCTGCTGATGGCTCTATTCCCGTAGAAACAATGTCGATCTTATCAGCACCGGCTGCTTCGAAAGTCATTACTGTATCAGAAGATGCTCTAATTGATACGTTGTCAGATGCGTTTAGATCAATACGACCTGTTCCACCCAAGCTGATTGAACCCTGACCGTTAAGATCAATGTCATCAACATAGAGGTTGGCCCAAGCTGTACCTGAAGCACCTAGACTATCTGAAGAGTCAGTAGCTGAAACAAGGTTACCGTCAAGCAAGAGTTCTCCGCCAGCCGGATCAATGATAACATCAGCAGTAGCTATGATCCTAACATCGCCAGCACCATCAAGCTCTATAAAGTCACCAGAGCCAGAAAGCTCAAACTTAGCAGCGCGTAATGCCATTTCAGGATTCATTGTAGTTGCGTCTGTAAGAGAGCCACTAGTACCAGCTACTGTTCCCAGTGCCCATGTATTATTAGCAATTCTTCCAAAAACAACGTCTGGACGATCAGCATTATTTGAACCAGATGCGAAAACAACGCCTGCATTAGAGTTAAGAGCGTTAGCACCGTCACCCATAAAGATGAAGGGATCTTCAACATTGAGGTTTGCAGCATCAAGTGTAACTGTAGTACCTTGAACGGTAAGATCACCAGTAACAGTGAGAGATGCCATTTGAGAAGCACCAGTTGATGTAACAGCACCACAGCCAACAGTGCCGAGTGTGGCAATGTTTTTACTTCCGTCTAAGACAACAGCCTTAGAAGCAGCAGCTGTACCAGCAGTAACACCGTCAATTGTCTCTAGTTCAGCTTCATTAATCGCTGCAGAACCGATTGTGAAACCAGTAGCTGTAACAACGCCTGCACTTACAGTACCGAGACCAGTAACGTTTCCGCTAGTGTCGAAGGTGTAGTTACCGTCTGAGAAAGTACCGTCAATCGTAAGGTTACGAATTGTGCCGATGTCTTTGTCTGCAGAAAGAACAAGTGCCTTAGAGGCAGCAGCAGTACCTGCTGTGATACCATCAATCATCTCTAATTCAGCTTCAATAAGTACTGCACTTCCGACGGTAAGACCGCCAGCTGTTACAACACCTGATGCGCCGATAGTAGATATGCCAGATAGCGCTCCGTCGAATACTACAGCACCGTTGATATCAACAGTTGTATCAGACTCTATTGTCAATACACCATCGCTGGACTGATGAATGAATGTGCCATTGTCACCAAACTCTAATTTTTTTGCAGCGTTTATCTGCAAAGCATCATTGGCAGCAACATGTGTAATAGTTGTATCTTGACCATTACCAAAGTTGAGCACAGCGCCGTCTGCTAAGAATATATCTGACCATTCTTTAGCAGCTGATCCGAGTGCAGCACCGTCAGCGGCTGCGGGGGTGATTGCGTGTCCGAATTCACCAGCAGCAGAGTTCGAAAAGTCTGTTCCACCGTGAATACGAGTTATACCCGCCATTACGTGTCCCAATACAGAATCTAGACCTGCAGCAGCAATAGATCCTGACGCGGTTTTTACTAAACCATCAGTTGATATTGCTCCGGCACCGTCGCCTAGAGATCCCGTAATTTGAGACGTTCTCATTTGTGTTTTATGAGCCATTTTTTTCTCCTTTTATGAAAATTGGCTTGCAAGAATGCATTATGCAATTCTTAACAACAGAACACAACTTTTAATATAAAATACGAAACAAATTGACTTGGATTTAAACTATTAAGCTAACGACCTTTCTACGAATACATCAGCTTTCTTAAATTCCTAACGTGGTTATCAAATTTAGAAAAATCACTATTAACAAACTGTACAGCTAGGTCTTGTACTCTCACATCACTGTCGTCAAATGTAAATTTAAACTTACCTGACGAATCTTTTTTTGCAGACACTAAACTGACCCCCCGCATAAGCAAGAAAGCTGCTAGAGCTAAATCAGATGTATCGTACATTTTCATAATTGATTCCGTGATATGAGAGCAAAGACTCACAATCTTAATTATCCCAAGTCAACCCTTATTAAAAAAGATTTATTGAGCTGTCTATCTAGTGGGAGGACTATAAAGTGTACGTGACAAAACATTGCAGTATCACGCAGCAATTGAAAAATTTAAAAATTTTACACAACTAATCACTGTCATGAGTAGCAGTTAATTTATCTAAAAATAGATGAATTAAAATGTTCTTATAGAAATTATGTCACCGTGTTCTAAGATAAAATTAAACTTGACAGCTGTGTTAACACTGCTAATCAAATAGTCACCGGATGAACCTGACATCATCAACTGACCGTTTACGTACAAGTCGATTCTATCTGCATCATTATCAACATTTGTAAAGTTGAATGAAGCTATCGGTAAATTATTTAAACTTGCGTGTGATCCAGTCACTTCATAGATATATTTTTTTCTTTGTGCTTGAGATGTTGATGCTAAAACTATCTGACCGTTTGATGCAGATGTTACAGTAATATCATTACCTGCACTAAGATAACTTTTTCCATCAGTTAATCTTGTAAGTGATCCTGAAAGTCCTGTTGTTGCACCTAGCGACCCTGTTATTCCAACATTGCCTCTAAATTGAGATCCACTTGTCATTGCTACAATAGAATCATTAATCGCAAGTTCAGTAGCATCTATCTTCAAGCCGCCAGCTGATTTTAGATCGAGTGAGAACGTAGCTGTAGAAAGATCAAGACCGTCTCCTGCCAAATATTCAGTAGATGAAATAGCTATTTGACCATTTGATGCAGAGGCTATCGTAATATTTGTACCTGCTGCAAGGTATGATGTGCCATCTGTGAGCTTTGTTAGTGAACCTGATAGACCTGATCCAAAAATGCCCTTGTCAGAGTACTGTCCAATGTATAGATACCCGTCGATATATCTAGGGTTTGTTGCTTGATCTCCTGTGCCCGGTGGATCTTGTTGGAAAAATATTCCATTAAAATAGTCAAGATTCCAGTCTCTTGAATCTAGAACTGGAATTTGTGTTTGTGTACTGCTTGTGTGGTACGGTGTGCCCTCATAATCTGCGTCGAAACTTGGGGGGATTAATTGAAGTGCACCAGACGTTATATACACAGATTGTTGATTTATGAACGGATACGCACCCTTTCTTGGATTTTTTGAATGTGTTTCATAGTCGTCCGGTAGCTTTAATTCAAATCCGTGTCTACCACTAGAAGTATCTGTACCTGCAACAAACGATGCAGAGAATCTTAAGTATTCAACTACACCCTCGCCTAGGGAATTACTTAATACTTCATATTTTACTGTGGCCCCTGAGTGTATTGGGATTGTTTGCCCAAATACAGTGTTTGACCCTAGCGTGATTCCTGTAGGCAGCGATTCGTTTGCGACATCTTTGTCATTTGATGTGTGCGCTTTTCCAACAAGTTTCTTTATTGAAATTAAAGTTTTTGAGGTATCACTTAATGCCATTTCTTACCCTCAAGACCAAGACACTGTTATCTGGCTAATATAGCCTGTATAGGCAGCGTCGGCTTCGACCCTTACACATATATACTCATCGTCTGCAACAAACTGCGTTCCGAATGTTACTGTGTTTGCTGCATTAAGAGAAGAATCTAGTGAACCTTCTAAACACCCGTGATTATCGCTTACCTGACCTGTTGAAAAAGCATCGGCTAGATCCATCCATCCTGTAGCTTGACCGCCGGAAGTTGTCGGAAGTTTAAGAAATACTCTTATTCTTGAAGTGTTTAGTGAAGTGCCACTATCAACAATTGTCCCAGAACCATTTATCGTTAGTGTGAAACCTGTCTTTGAGCCACCTGAATTATTTTGAAAGTATCTATAGAAAGTTCTTTGACCTGATGAGATTCCACTATAATTAACATTATCAGACGGACCATTTGATATGCCGGCGAAATTACTGCTATTTGCGCCTTGGTTAGGGGAATACAGGCGCTGATTATAAAACATTAAGCCGTCAGCATGGCCACCTGATCCAGACATGTGAATTGAACTATCCCACGTATTGTCAGAATCAGTTACATTAGCTTGGGCATTATAACTTCCTGAAATTATTCTATAATTTTCTCTTCTAAAAGTTTCGTTTAAAACCGTAGAAGTATTAGAATAAGCCCACATTAAAATACCTGATATAGTCTGAGAACCGCCACCAGAGAGATTTGATTTTAGTGGGTGTGCTACATTAACAGATGAAGCTATTGACTCATTCAACAATGATGTAGAGGTAATACTTGCGCTGCCTGTTATATTCAATATTTTATTTTCATCATTGCCAGCTGCGGGCATTGATTGATCAGATATATTGCAATTTGTTTCTGTAAAAGTTATATTAGATGTTGTGTATACATTTTTGTATGCGTTTAAAACTCGTACTCTATACTGCGCAGATCCTGCTGAATGATATTTTACGCCTGATAACCTAATGTCACCAGACATAGACAGCGTATCAAAAGCTGCACCAGCTGCTGAAAGCGCATTACTGTCTGGATCGTTGATCCACTCAATGTAATTAGTTGTAACGTCACCGCTTGTTAATGAATGGACGACTCTTGCATAATTCCAGCCGTTTCTTTGATCAGCAGCAGCAACTGTATACCTACCTGTCCTGTGTTGAAATAAATCTAGCTCTGTTGCGTCGCTAAACTTAGCACTACCAGTTGCGCTTAGATTGGTAAAACCAGAGCCGTTTCCGCTGGAGGACGTCGTTGTTCCACTTCCAGGAACACCTCCGCCAACATGACCTGCACCATCTGTACCTGTAAGCACAACGCTGTGAAGCAAAGATCCGTTTACATATAGCTTTAATGTACCTGAGTCAGCATCTCCAAAAGAATTCGCTATATAATTTGTTTGGCCGCTTGAATGTGTATCTGCTGCAACATCTTCGTTAAGATCGCCTGTTACTGCAGTTGCACCGTTGAGCAATCCAATTCTGAGATTATTTCCACTAGTAGAAGAACTATATGTGCCATCAACATTTACAGCGCTAAAGCCGGCCGTTGTACTTGAATTTGTGTAGCCTGATATTGCGTTTGCTGCTCCAAAAGAAAGCTTTCCAGTATTTCCTGAGTTATTATGATCGATATCATCAAGTGAGGGTGCAGGTCCTGGTGCAAGCGCTTTTAAAATCTCATTAAATCTATCAACTACTGTGCCCACTGTAGTTGATGTAGTGAGATCTGTAAATAAGCCGTCTGTGTAAGAACTGTCTTCTGACGCGCCTATATTAAGCGATTCAAATTGTGCAGTGCCTTCTACGACCATTGCACTGCCGATCTTGAGTGGTGAGCCGCCGAATAAGGATCCAGATATAACTACATCGCCGCCGAAGACTACTCGTTCATCATTTGATCCAGACACATAAACATAGACATCAGTACCTATATCTGATACTGCCCTATTTTCACTATCAACAACTGCGCCTGAAACAGCATTTACTGTTCCTACACGTAACCCTTGATATCCGCCTGATGCTTGTGCGATGCTGCTTGGATCACTAAATGTTGAATCGCTAGGCACATTTGTCAATCTAGCCATTCTAAATTCATCAGCAGATTCATCCCAATAAAATGATGGATTTGTCTCACCAGTAATGACAAAGATTAAGCCTCTGTCACCGGCCGCGCCTTCGCCTGCTGATCCTGAACCTAGACCTATTACAGCATCTTCGATTTGAAGATGCGTTGTGTCTATGACAGTGTGTGTGCCTAGGGTCTCTAAGCTGCCAGATATAAAAAGTTTAGAATTTGTTGTGTCCCAGAACGCTCTAGCGGCATCAAACTGCCCTGAAGAGTTAGCAAACTGTAACTCTCCGCTAGATCCTGATGGAGATGCAACTGCAATTGCTGTCATAATACACCAAAATTATTCTACCTTGACAGTATCATAAGTTTATAGACTACAGTCACCTTGATTGCTTTTTATTTTTAAAATATGATCTTTTAAATCAAAACCTGCACAATCTATTTTTCTGGCTGTCAAGTGATAGTGATGAACAATGCCTTTAAACTTATTCGATGATACTTCTTTTGAGACACCATTTACCATATGCCCCTCAGCGTCTGTTGGACACTCAAGTGGCATTCCTAGACCTACGTTCATTGCCTGCCACAGGGCACGGGCTGCTTCCATCTGGACATCATAGAACCCAAGGAACGGTTTCATTGATTTTCCGTGGACGGTTTTACCTTCCCATATCGGTCTTTCGCTACCAACATTCTTCACATACCAGTCCTGATACTTGAGAGAATAAGCATTACTAATCTCTACACCAACACTTGAGTGATTCCATTTCCCGCCGCCAGCATGCCAAGCGCCGTGCTGTGTGTCTAGCAGTTGATAGATTGTTCCATCATTGTCGATACAGAAATGAACTGAGATACCCCTATTATTAAGTACTCTCTCGCATGACTCAGATGAAAGACACACGTCCCAGTGATTAACAAAGAAAGTAGGCTTTCTGTCCTCCCTCCCTGAATAGTCATAGTATGTACCCTTGTTAGCTTTTAGTCCGCCATCTTCAGACCACAACACAACCTTTGGCCAGTTGATTGGAATAAAGTTTCCATTGTGAACTATATGGCTTGTCTCTTTTGACTTACCTCCAAAGGGTTTATAGTCATCGATGTCTGCCTGACGTTCAGTCCATATTCTACGATATGTCCCAGGTCCACATAAACCATCAGCAACTATACCATACTCTTTCTGCCATTTTCTAATTGCCTTTACCAGATCATCATCAAAATGTTTCTCACCAAACCAGGTGGGATCCCACCCGAGGTTTGATGCTGATGATTGATTATAAAATACCTTATCAATTGCCATTATCTTTCTCTGTATCCTTAAATTTATCTTTAACTTTTTCACTAATCGGAATTGGTTCACCGTCTCCGTCAATTCTTACATATGTAATCTCTGTTTCACAAACAGATCTTTGTGTCCCATTATACGGGCTGTGTCTACGGGCTTCAAGCTCGACTGTGATAGAAGTGGTGCCTATGTCTACTACACTTCCATAAATCTTAATTATGTGGCCCGGTCTTACTGGCTTTTTAAATATAACCTCAGTAAGTTTAACAGTTACTATTCTTGGTGAGTCTATTGATTGTGATGCAAATGCTGCACCTGCTTCATCAAGCCAAGAAAGCATGACACCGCCAAACAAATTGCCATGGATCCCTATATTTTGACCCTTGCAAATATGAGTTGAAACAAGTTCCATTTTACTCAAAGTCTATAGCAACTGATACCTGAATATTTATTTTAGGAATTCTCAACTGATTAGCTAAACCATGCTTTTTTGTTTCTGCTGCGTCAAGAAACCAGTCAGCATGACCTCTTTTGTGTACTAACTTGAGAAAATAATCATCTCTTTTGCCACAGTTTCTAGCCATCATTGTGTAGATCTTTTGATTTAGTCGCTCAGTTTCCTCAGCAGAAGCCTTTATCTCCTCGACCTTACCATGTTCCATAGACGAGACATCGTGAATCATCACGGTAGCATCAGGGTCCATGAAACGTAATCCTTGCTCACCGAATGAGAATAGTATTGCGCCGCATGACATCGCTTTGCCTTCCACGATTGTAGCAATAGGAAGATCTGCGTGTTTAATTGCGCTTATCATTGCCATAAGGCTATAAACTTGCCCGCCGTATGAATCGATAACAATAGGAATTACCTTTTGTCCTGTATTATGTGCTTGGGCTATTTCTTGATCAAACTTTTTTGCTGAATCTTCATCAAACTTATTGACCCTTATTATAACAGGGTTTTTTCTTAGTTCAACTTCTTTTATAAGTGGTGAAACACTACTAGTCCATTTCATAAATTTTCCCTACCTGTAGTTATAAGTATCATCCACACTTAGCATAACCACAAGCAGCACAACTTACACACCCCTCTTGATATCTTAATGAATCCTCTGCGCTGCAATTCTCACATGTAGCCTTCCCTGGGACAGTCCCATCCTCAATATATGTCTTAAGAACACGAGCAATTACTTTTGAAAAAGAAAACATATCCATCTCTCTATCTTTCAAAAGTTGCTCAACGACATACTGGATTGGTGCACCGTGACGCAAAGCAAGTGAGATCGTTCTTGTGTAACCAGCATGGTTAGGATTGTCAAAAACAGAAACAATATCTTTTATAAGAAACCCGTCGCCGTTTTTACCAATCTGAAGATCGTATCTTGAGTTTTTGGTCTTGTAAGCCTGCTTAATAATGATACCCTTCTTGTACTTCTTTGGTATCTCTATATACTTCTGTAATCCACCCATAACTTCATACGGTCTACCACCTAAAAGCCCAACCATCACAGTCCAGTCCTGACCCTTGATAGTTGCATGATGTATGTGACATGTAAGTTCTTCTGGTCGTTCAGGAGCTTCGTGGGTTGTAAATGTCGCTTCTTTAGACGCACTTACAAGTACACCGCTTCGTGACCCATCTCTGTATACTGTTACACCCTTACAACCTGATTTCCACCCTGCCATATAAATCTGCTTAATTGTGTTAACATCTGTGTCTGATGGGACATTAGTTGTATTAGATATTGCATGACATACCCATTTTTGAGCTGCTGCTTGCATCTTAACTTTTGAAACCCAGTCAATATCGCTAGATGTTGCATTGTAATAAGGTGATTTTTTAGGGTCACTTAAGCCAGTGACATCCATCCATTTCTTAAAACCATGGTGATACACATCGTATTCTTGCCACTTATCTCCTGAATCATCGACAAAATCAATTCTGCCATCGATGTCATTTTCAGTGAGCTTTTTTCTTCGTGTGTAAGAAAGAAGATAAGCAGGCTCTATGCCAGACGTAGTTTGTGTTAGAACAGACACGGATCCTGCAGGCGCTGTTGTTGTGATAGCAATATTTCTTCTACCTGATGCCTGTGACATTTCACGTATATCGGGTGAAGCTTCCCAGATTCTTTCTAGGAATTCATGACCTGATTCTTTTTCATGGTCATGTACAGGGAACGCTCCTCGTTCTTTAGCAAGTTTGCAAGAAGATCTATACGAACCTACTGCAAGGTGCTTATAGAAACTTTCAACTAACTCAATAGATTTATCTGACCCATATACAACACCCATTGCTGCTAAAGCATCACCTACTGCTGTTACACCGAGCCCAGTCCGCCTTCCTGACTTTGCTTGCTTTTCTATGTTTAGCCACATATCTTTTTCTATTTTCTTTACATACTCTGGTTCTGGATCACTTTCAATCTTTTCTAATATTTTTTTAACTTGTTCTATTTCTAAATCAACAAGATCGTCCATCAATCTTTGAGCTTTTTCAACGACTTCGTTAAACTTTTCATAATCAAACTCTGCTGTATCTTTAAATGGATTCTTTACAAAAGAAACTAAGTTAATCACCATTAACCTGCAAGAGTCTCCCGGTGAAAGAATGATTTCACCACACGGATTTGTAGATGTTGAACCGAATCCTTCGTCAGTATAGATGTCAGACGGTGTCAATTTTTTTGCTGTGTCCCAAAATAGTAATCCAGGCTCAGCGCAAGCGTGCGCAGATTCAATAATTTCGTCCCAAAGCTCCTTTGCACTAATATCTTCTGAGATAATAGGATTACTATCATCGACAGGAAATCTCAACTGGAACTTCTTGTCTTTATCAACAGCCTTGAGGAACTCATCAGATAATTTGACAGATATGTTTGCACCTGTCACTCTTGTTAAATCTCGTTTAATCTTTATGAAGTCGCGGATCTGTGGATGATGTACAGAGATAGTAAGCATAAGGGCTCCGCGACGCCCGCCCTGAGCCACTTCTCGACAAGAATTTGAAAATCTATCCATAAATAATTCGATACCATCTGTCGTCCTCGCACAGTTTCCTGTTGATAAGCCCTTGGGCCTGATTGAGCTAATATCAAAGCCTACGCCTCCACGACGTTTTGCTATTTGAACTAACTCTTGATCTGTCTTACAAATCCCACCGTATGAATCATGTGGTGACTCTATAACAAAACAATTAGAAATCGACTGAATCTGATGAGTATTTCCGATCCCAGACATCGGTGACCCTTGTGGGACAATATACTTAAATCCCTTGAGCAACTCATAGATCTCATTTTCAGACATAGGGTTGGGATAATTAGATTCTATTCTATAAAATTCTTTACTTAAACGACGATGCATATCGTCAGGTGAAGTCTCGTAATACTTGCCGGCCTTGTCACAAAGAGCGTATTTAGTTGCAAATACGCTTGCAGCTAAATTGTCTCCGTTAAAAAACTTTTGACTGTTTGCTATGACTTGTTCAAAATCTGCCATACTCATTTAAATCCTTATTGCTCTTTTTACACTATTATGTTCAACTGTTAACTTCTTGCCACTTGTTCTTTAACAAAGTTTTCATACTTTTAGAATCTGATACTAACGCTTCGTTTAATGTCATTTCATCAGATTCTTCTAAAATGCAAATTTTTGACATTGATGTGTCGATTTTAATTGGATAGAGAATACCATCTCTGCCTGCTCTATTTTTTGCAATAAAAAGTCTGCCCAGGCCTGATGATTTTTCTACAGCTTTTCTTGATATTGATAAAACTACGTCTGCGACCATAGCTTTCCCGTAAGCCTCAGACATATTTTCAAGACCTACAATATCAGAGTTAGCTGAGTCTCTGTTTGCTTGTGACGCAGTCCAGATAGGTATGTTCATGTCCATTGCAAGATTTCTAATTTCTTCGTAAATAAACTTAAGCTCGTGTCGCATTGTATCATAACGTTGTGTTGATCTCATGATATCTGCATAATCAATAATTATCAAACTAGGCACAAATGATTTTAATTCTAGTTTTTCTAAGTGATTGCGAATTGTATTGATTGTTGCAGCCCCTGTTGGGTATTCTTTTATAATTAGTCTACCTAGTGAGTCTTCATTCTTATAAAAGTTTAAAACATTTTCTTTTCTTTCTCTAACGTCACTGCTTGGAATACTACACAAGTTAGAATCATACCTGATCCCTACAGAAG
>Ga0209535_1000358_pt1 | contig 32004 bp, 52 predicted proteins | sample LinPmetageLP28_FD_184041 | JGI IMG/M metagenome (GOLD analysis project Ga0209535, IMG submission 184041) | Marine viral communities from the Pacific Ocean - LP-28 (SPAdes) (version 2) | ecosystem: Environmental > Aquatic > Marine > Oceanic | place: Pacific Ocean | collected 2009-08-22
TAGTCTGGCAGGATCACTAATGGCAATATCTGGATTAAGGTTCGATGGTAGTAAGATTAACATGAGAAAGTTTGCGGAAGACTTATCTGAGAGTGTGCCACTGATAGAGGCAGCCATCATGGGTGGCTCTGTTGACCTATCTTGGTTACCCACTGGTAACACAAAGTATAATGGTCTCGCAAGTCCAGAGATTGATTTTGAATCCGCAACTCATCGTATAAGAGAGTTACGTACGGCACTTGGATATGCGGTGGCAGAAAAGCAAGAGATGTCCGCTGAGGCAGCAGCCAGTGCGGCAAACATGTCTGCCATAAATGCTACGGCAAATAATGTTCAAACTACCAATGTACAGAGTAAGTCCACATATAGTGTGGCAAGTTCAGCAACCAACCACGAAAGAACCGTTGGTATGATGAACAATATCAACGGCTCTCGTTATAGTATAACTGATGGTGAAGATTTTTAGGCCGTCTGATACCTAGGCGTCTTCGTTAAGGTCATTAAATTATTCTTCTTCTTTTGTTTCGATTGTTTCTTTAAGTTTTTCATTTTAGTTCTCCCTTTGAATTGATTGAGCATCGTGCCCATGTGCCTAGTTAACGTCATTATTTCTCCTATTTTTGAAATGTGTATATCTGTATCAGTTCTTCCTTTCCCTTTACTTTTATCTCACCAATACTCTTAGTCTTAAATGTCTCTGGTAACAGTTCCTGTGTGTATGATGACCATATAGTCTTGTTGTCTATATGTTCGTGTCGCCCTGCCGTAGCCTCTAATCTAGCGGCTAGGTTAACAGCGTCACCCACAACTGAATAGTCAAGTCTCGTCTTCGACCCCATGTTACCCACAATAGCGGTACCTGTATTAACACCTGTACCAACATTGATATCTGGTAGTCCCCTCTCTTTGTAGAGGACCTTTAACTCTTTTACCTTTTCTTCTATCTCCTGGCATGACTTTATCGCCATCTCAGCATGATTAGGGATATCTAGTGGTGCGTTGAATATCGCCATCACACAATCCCCCATAAACTTATCTATCATACCACCATTGTTGAGTATGATGTTAGATACCTCATTTAGAAACTCATTGATTAATTCTACCAACCCTTCTGGGTCATCCTTGTTCTTGTAGTATTCACTTATAGGTGTGAATCCAACGATGTCCATGAATAGGAAGGACATCTCTTTTCTATCGCCACCAAGTTTTAGTTTCTCTGGATTCTTCACAAGTATCGCAACCTGTCGTGGGTCTAGGTATTTCTCAAACTGTTTTCTTATCTGTTGTTTCGCCCTAAACTCTAGTATGAAACGTAAGAATGTGGCATGAAATCCTGTAACCCATAGTGTCAATAATATCCACGTCACATCTATCAATACTAACGTCTCAAAGGAAATCGTAAAGTAGTTGCCTATGCCTATTGTCGCACCAATGAGTGCCAGACCAATCAACCAGTATGGGGCAAATCTTGTTAATACTATTATAACACACCCTGCCAGAAAAGCAAGCGCTAATTCAATTAAACTATCATATCTTTTTATCGTCTCACCATCAAGTATAGTCTGTAATGAGTTGGCAGTTATTACATAATCGTATTGTTCTCCATTTGGTGTCGCAATCACACTTGATAGACCCTCTGCGGTCAATGCCAATATAACTGTCGTGCCTGCCGCGGCACTAAAATCTTCACTCGCCGCACTTATCGTCTTAAACTCTTTATTCCAACGTAACCATATCCTAGCGTTACTGTCTGTGTTGATTGTGGCATATGCGGGTACTCTCATGGCGATTACACCTGTATCGTCTGCCTTAACTTGATATGATGGATCGCCAACAGCAACTCTAATTGTCTCTATTGCCATGTTAGGATAAACTTCTTCACCAATCTTCATTAACAGTGGCACTCGTCTAGTAACACCATCTATCTCTGGCGCCGTATTGATAACACCTACACCAGAAGCACATTGTGCCAGTTCTGGTAATGGTCCAACCATACCATTCCACTCAAACAAAAATCTATTTGGATCACCAATCTTCGCAACACCTCTTGGCACTGGATTAGATGTTCGTTTTTGTGTTGTACCTGTCTGTGCTATTACCGTACCATATGTTAATGTCTCACAGAAATCCATGTCACCATCAAATCTATCTCTCTCACTAAACAATATTGGCATAACTATTATGCCCGTCTGTGCCTGTCGTAAATCAACAATCATGTCTGCCAATACTTGACGTGGCCATGGCCACTGTCCATACTTCTCAATGGCTTCTTCATCTATTGTTATGATTGTGATGTCCTGTGAAGGGGTGACTTCCTCGTTGCCTAAAACAAAGTCAAAAGACTTTAACCTCAGTATTTCTTTGAATCCTGGGTCCTGTAATCCTATATAGGTCAACAATACCAACGTAATAAAGGCAGTTGACCAATGGGTCAAATACTTCATAATACTATTTAGTTTTGATTAACTGTTATCGTACAGAAAGAATGACCACACCATAGTGTGTTCGAATAAGATTTGTTATTACCTGTTTGATTAAAATACATTGATGAATTATTACTTGTTTGACCATCTACATTTACATCTAGGCTATTGCCGTCCCCTATTTGATTTAATTCTATGATGAATCCGTCCATACTGACTATATCAAAATCTATGATATTATTCTCACCGTCTTGTACTATGTCTAAATTACCACCAGTTGTCTGGTCGTCTATTGTTAGTGTTAAATCATTTGCCAGTATATCACTTGTCCAACATGAGAACAATAGATAAACTAGAATGCCTATTATTAGATATCTTATCATATAAACTATTTAGTTATTCTTGCGTTACGGAGACACTACAACCACCAACTGTTACACAGTTTTGGGTTAGTGTATATGATTGAGCACTCGTACTATTATTTGACCCTTGTTGTAAGTTAAGGTCTGTGCCATAACTACCACTCAACGTTATGTTAGCGGTATGTGAGTGATTTTTCTTCTGGTCTATGTCAACGTTATTATCATCATTGTTAAGTGTGAGTGTCAAATTTTTGCTACTGTTATGTTCTTGTATGACATGGATATCGTTATCGTCTGAATATACATTGATGTCCATAACGTGTCCAGATGTGTTGTTACTGGATCGTTGAGATAACATGATATCGTTTGTATCACCAGTTACTCGTAAGTCCATACTATGACCACCTAATTCTAAGTTGTCATAACTAAAATTACCATTCCCATCAATTTTATAACCTTGACCCATCTTAATATTGTTGTTATTACCTTGGAAAACATTTAATATCATGTGGTCTTGGTTACATGAAGCGGCTGAACATTGTTGTTTCGCCATAACAGAATTATCATCATAATCTATCTCTAAATCCATGATGGCGTTGTTATGTATTTGTGTAGCGTCAAAGTTATTATTGTCACCGTGATTATCTAGGTACATCGTATTACCATCACCAGTCTGTACTGCGGTCATCGTACTTGATGTTTGATTATCAGAACCGTAATAATGTTTGTATAGACCTATCTTATTATTGTTACCTGTCTGTGTGAAATTTATCGTTTGATTTTTACCATACAATGTGGCAGGTGACGCTGCCGTACTCTTTGTAGATATCCTATTATTCTGTCCGTCTTGTACTATGGTCACAGTAACGTTAGTACCAACTTGACCTATGTAGATTTCATTGGTATAACCAGGGCTTATCCAGATTAGAATGCTTATTATCAGTATTCTTATCATCTTTTCTATCGTACTTGGTTTTATCCTTAACGACCCTCTTTTTATATTTTGGTGTTCTCAGGTCTTTGGCTATTGGGTTCTGTTTCTTCATTTTTTTTCTTCGTAATCTTTTTCATCTTATCAATATATCTACGATATACTGCCGCCTCTGCGGTCTTACCCATAACTCTGGCACGTTGCTCCATGGCAATAGCAGCCTGTATCTTGTGGGCATGTTTTTTACCACTACCCTCTATCTTCTTTACACTTGCCTCTGCGGTCTTAACATCTTTGAACCCAAGACCTTTTATAGTTCCCTTTGGATTCTCGTCTGTGTATAAGTCACTATGTTTCTTACTACCCGTAGGTTGTCCCTTCTTTCTAGGTATCCTAGGTGCCTCTGTAAACTCTTTAAATGACTTCATTGTATTTGTATTATTGTTATCTCGTTATCTTGTCCACCCAGTTCAAAATCGTACATTTCAAACTCGTCTTGTACTATATTTATAATATATCCATACTCTTTATCAAGTCTTAATTCTATGTAGGCACCACTCGCAGCCTCTCTTATCCACACCCATTGTGGATCCTCGTCTAGTATGATGACGCCAGTTACTGGATCCTTACCTAGGAATATACCATCTTGTCCCTTATCAAATTCACTCCTCATTTGTTTCGCTAATTCTTCATTGATTTGTGCCAGTATGTCTGCCAAGAAATTCTGTTCTAAGAAATCTATATCTAAACCTGTAACATATAGGTCATCTTCTTCCTCTAGGTAATCCACCTCTAGGTCATCAAACTGTAAAAAGTCTATGTCTAATGCGTCTGATATTTGTTTTAATTTTGCCTCGTAATTCTCTTCCTCTAACTGTTCTGGTTTCGCAACAATCAACATGTTATTAATCATGTCTAATTCTAAATCTAACTTGACAGGTGGTGATGGAGGATTTGCTGGGGAGTTTACCTGTGTCGCTTGGAATGCCTGATCCATTATGATGAACCCTGCGTCTGTCTCTACACTTATCTCGCCCACGAAACAATTACCCTTGACATCACAAGATGGCAACAGTATGATTGTACTGCCACCTAGTTCGTCTATCGTCATGGAGAAATCTGTACCTCTAACACCAATTGTTGCTGTTGGTGTTGTTATCTTCACATCTTGTCTGGAGTTCTTGGCAATCTGACCACTCGCATATCTAACTGTGCCTAGTGCTGCCTTAAGTGATAATTTACCTGTGTTCGTGTTTGGGTCGAATACAAATTCGTCTATGATGAGTTTACTATGTTGGGTGACATCTACCCTGGTGTTATCTATGAATAGTATGCCAACTTTACCATTACCAGTCTTTACTGTATCAAACTGTTCAACTTCTAATTCTTCTTGGATTGTTATATCTGTTTTATCACGGTCGATAACACCGTTACCCTCTAGTTGGTCTACGTTTCCTATACTACCCCATAGAGAGGTAGTATAGAATATTATTAATAATATTATTGTCCTAATCGTCCTGTGATATGTCAATATCATGGTTGTCACCTACTGTTGTCAAATTAATTATGTTATCATACAAACCAGATTGTGTTATATCTACATCAGCGATTGATCCCGTGTGGGAATGGACTAAGGTGTGTCCGTTAACATCACCATTACCATTTATATCAATTAAGTAATTATTTGTATCACCATTTACGGTCAACGTTAATATGGCACTCGTACCATCTATAGTAGCAGCAACAACGTTACTATCACTACCAGAGGCACCAGTTATACCTACAGTTGCGTTTGCCGCGTCTGCTGTCTCACCAATATCAATGTCAATATCGTTACTGTTACCTGCCCATATAATGGACGCCGTAGCAGTAGCACATGAGGATCCTGTCCCTGCGCTGTCACAATTAAAATCAATATCGTTTGAGTTACCAGTCGTACTAAACGTACCTGTAAAAGTTGCTCCGTTTACATCAAACTTTAAAACGTTACTGTTACCAACTTGGTCTATATCAATTGTAGTAGTGGCCCCTATTACACTTGAAGCAGTAGTTGAATTACCAACAGTATTGTTTTGTCCGTCTTGGGTAATGTCGAGGTCAAGCGTAGCACCTGATTGTGTCACATAGATATCATTTGCCATTACCGGTAAGGCAAACAACATTACTATTGCGATTAATTTAGCGTACATTACTTTACTCCTCTATTTTAAATTGCCACAAACCATATTCCACACCTTCATGTATCATATTAAATACGGCGTGTTCAATCGTGGTTCTTATGGCGTAGTTTACTGGCTCATTAGTTGCGACACCAGTTTCTAATTCCAAGGCTTTTGTACTCATATCTAAGAACCTGAATACATCACCACCAGTGGAATAACTCGCTATCGTTTTTGTTGCTGATACTGTCATAAGGATTTCTCCTGTCTGTACTGCCACTAAACGAAGCGAAACTGTTACTTGGTCTGTACGGTATTGTTCATTAACCCCAATACCAAAATATCTCGCACCAACACCACCTGATGTTATGTTGGCGTCATACCCTACAATACCACCCTCTACAATTAGTCCTGCGAATTTAAGAGGTTTTAAAACGTTCTTCGTATCACTCTCTCCATCATATAGTTCCCTTGTACTTCTTATCAGTTGTCTCTCTTTGATGAGAGCATCTAAACCCTGTCTCTCCAATACGATAAACCAAGGTTCATTATTATTATGTCCCACTGCCTTTAGAGCGTTGATTACCCAACTTTCTGGACCCTGTGTTACTGCCGTAGATAACTGACTAAATCTTTCATTAGGTTTTCTCTGTCCTGTCCTATCAGGAAAGTTATATACAGCGATAGTGATTGGTGATTGTCCTAGTGGTGGTATATTGTGTAACCTCTTAATCGTATCTGTCTCTAATGTGTATGGTGTCTCACCATAGAATACACTATCAGATTTAGTTGAGGCACAACCACCTATAAAACATAAGACCGCAACGACCGCTGCTACGTGAGGGAATGTTATAGACATCTTAAAATTTGAAATCGCCTACAGGTACGGACATGGTCGTTGTCGTACCATCTGGTGATGTGATTGTTAATGTGATTATTTCTGTTGAGGCATCCTTAACCCAGTAGATTGTAGAACCCTCTACCTCTGCCGTGCCACTCGTTGGGCAAGTACCAGAACATTCTGTACCAAACATGTTATCAACCAACTGTTTGGATAGGTTGGCATATATCCTACTCTCAACGTTCTTTATAAATTTGTTAATGGTCGTGTTGTTCTCGTCACGCTTGGCGGACGCAGCCGCACTCTTAGCGTCATCGCTAACATTTTTTTCTCTGCTGTATCTTAATTGTTCGAGTGATAAAACATGGGTAGAATATCCAGACCCAGAGAAAGAGGGGTTGGAAAAACCATATACCAAATCACTCGCTGTGCCAGGTATCGCCATAGTCATAATAATACTGCCCAACACTAATAACCTTAGTGTTTTCATATACAACTATTTATAATAGAAGGTAGTCTAAAACGGCTACTGTGCCAAATGCGATTAGTATAACCGTAGTAACGATTATTGCGTTATTCTTCATTATGTGGAGGTAGTTTTTCTGTAACTCCACGCTCTTTTTTGCTGTTTCTCTGTTCATTTTCTCTCATCTCCAGTACTGTATTTAATTTAGACCTCAATCGTATGAGGTCGTTATCTAGCATTCTTATCCTGTCAATCAATGCTATGGTCGTCATCTGTGCCTTATCTAGTTTCTCAATGATATTACCTGTTATGTAGTTATATATGAAGTATATAAAGTAACCCATGGCAATTGCCGCAACTGTGGCAAAACCATATTGATTTAACATTTCTACTATTGGTGATATATTATCTTCTGGCATTAATCTTTTCTGGCGTCTTCTTTACCATCTGCCCTGGATACTCTGTCCAAATCTGGTCGTAAGTTTAGGGCACTTGATATCAATATATCCAGTTTTATCATGTCGTGGTTCATTGTCTTAATGCGATTGTCTAGTGCGGATATTAACATGTCTATTGTACTGACTTGTCCAACAACACCAGATAAGATATATTTGAGGATTATATAAATGAAAATTCCCATCACCATAGCAGCGGCAACGGGTAGTCCAAAATCAACTAATATTGTAAAGAATAAGTCCATGCTCTATTTAGTAATAGAGCACGGACAAGTTGTGGTCTCAACAGGAGAGATTAATTGTTGACTAATTTCGAAAAGTAGTTCATTGTATCATCTTCATCTGCCGCACTAGGGGGAGTAGTTACTTCAGGTGTTGACGGTTCTATCTTTTCTTCCACAACGGGTTCAACGGCAGCCACAGGTATATCTACCTCATCTGCTGTCGCTGTTTTTCCTGTCCCATAGACAACTCTTTCAAATTTCGCTTTTAGTTCATCATAAGATTTGAAGTTGGAGGGAGCAGAAAAAGTCGCAAGAGGATATTGTGTCTTCCACAATGCCTCTATATCTTCGTCTGTCTCTTTTACTTTACTTGGTCCTTCAAATTCAGATTTGTCGTAGTTCCAATAACCATCGACCTTTCTGATTTTAAGTTTAAAGTTAGCGCCTTCCCAGAAATCAAATGGGTTGATGGCACTCTCATCAGCGAACTCAGGTTTCATGGATTCTGTAATCTTATCAAAAATTTTCTTACCAAATTTATATAAGAATACTTTACCCTCATGTTCTGGGTGTGCTGGGTCTGATACTACAGCAATATTGGTGAAGTAAGATAACTTACGTTTTCTCTTTCTAGCGATTTCTTTATCACTATCCGCACCAGTGTTCCACAGTTTAGAATTTTCTTCACTCACTGGATCTTTCTGACCGTTCGTAGTTAAACTGTTCTCAATATACCAACCACCAGGTCCTTGAAAAGCATGTGACCATACTCTTGCCCATGGTAGTTCTTCGCCTTCAACGGCAGGTAAAAATCTTATAACAGCATAACCATTGCCAGTCTTATCCAGTTCTGGTTTCCAAAATCTTGTATCGTCTGAGGAGTTTTGATTAGTTGTAGGTTGTGTAACTTTTTCTAGTTCTTTAGTTAGTTTGTCGAAGTTACCTCGACTTCTCTTTAAGTTTGCGAATGACATATTGTCTCCTTGTATTCGTTGTATTTGTATGTGTCTATATAATCGACTTTATTATATATACAAGTTTTACCTTATATTGTAATTTAATTTATCATTTAGCCGTTCGTGGGATTTACCTGGTGGAATACCCACAATTTTTCAGGAAGAGTCCAGATTCCTAAGAAGATGGTCCCTACTAACAAACTACCCTTGGTGTCTTCAGCCAGTCGGCCCTAACCCTCCTCAGGTATACTTTACGCCCTCTTAAACGTTATTCAGCCAGAACGATACAAAAGTTGCAACTATTGTAATTCTGCTAAATGATAACTATATTATAACACATTTTGGATCAAAAGTCAACCCCTAAATGTGAAATAAATTCCTTGGTATGTTGATAACTTAGATTTGGTATGGAGTCCCATTGTGGCATTCTCTCTGATATCTGAGAATTACCTTCTGGGTTCACCTTAACAAACTGGATATCTTTGTATCTCACCATAACTCTGCCCATCTGTGTAACCCAATTCTGTGGGGTTACTGAGGACTCGTCTGCGTTGAGATACCCATGTGTGTTCTTGTATAGATTGTTTATGAAATCACTGGTACTGTACATGTCCATGCCTATGAGATAACATGTCTTAGGTTTCTCTACTTTACAACCAATGTACATGGCCGTGGCACCTGATGACCACCCTGGGTCTTCTGGACCTGTTGTATTACCTTCCCAACTACCACCATAATAATCATTCATTACTTCTCTTAATTGTTTTATCTTATCCTTACCATATAACCAGGAGATATAGACATTCTCAAATCCCTCACCCTTCCATCTATCTGTCTTTCTCTGTGTGTCTATCGCGGCTGTGCCGTGTATGACGAATGATAGATAGTGTCCATTTGGGTTAAACTTCCATTCTCTTATGTTAGGGTCATTCATTTGACTTGTCTGTGCCTCTTTCATCATATCGTAGTGGTCAACTGGCATGTAGTCCCAACTTCTAAAGTAACATGGATTCTTGTGGGCATAACCACTCTGATATATCTCATGTTCTAACATTGGGTCGACAGCGATTAATCCATCGAGTTCGTGTTCTCTGAATATGGCGTTACAACCATACACCTTACCCTTCGCTTTTAGTAAATCAACGTGGATATGTTTTCTACTCTCACCGTTACCTAGTATGAATAAGTCACTCATGTTTTTCTCTTTCTGAAAAATCTTCTCCATAGTGCTGACCTTGTCATTGATACCACAGTAAAGATTAAGGCAATTTGAAAATTCTCAAAGATTGTGGGGTGTAAATCAAACAAGGGAAATATTGTTAGTTGTATTATAATGGCTAAAAAGAATCCACTACCAACATCTATCATACTCTCTACCACATCACTCATAATAACTCCTTCAATGTTAGTTTTAGTTTCGTCTGGTTAAAGTTTACGAATGGTTTATATTTCAGTATCTTCGTCTTCAATTGTGGCCATATAATTGTGTCAGTAATATGTTTATCAAAATCTCTTATGTAGTTCAACATATCTTGTAGGACACATAGGGTCTCTAACGTCACCCTTTTCGCCATATATGTCTTCAATAGGATAGGGTGTTGTCCTCTCGTAATCTTAAATATCTTGTTAAAGTCACCCTGCGATTTTCTCATCAACTGTTCCATGTCTAGTTTAAAGTAGTATGTGATACCATCAATTCGTTTCTGCCTATCCAGATAGTTCTCATTACTAAAGTCTTTTATGTAATGCGACTTACTAACGATAAAATTGCTAACAAAAAAGTCCACAATATTATTGCCATACTTTCTGGCAGCCTTAACAAAGAAATACCTATCATTACGTTGTTGAAACGTCTCCATCTTTGCCTTAGTCTGTCCATTAAATTTGTGAAAGTCATAACCATCCTTTGTAAAATGTAGTTTCAATGCCAGATATGTCTTGTATGCCTCATAGCCTTCATTCATACTGGTAGTGTTGCTGTCTTTGGTAGGAAGTTTAGTTCCTGTGCGTTCATCTTAATCTTCTCTTTTAGATTTCTATTGATTAGGTGTGTCACCTGGTCTGGTTCTATCTCTTTATCCTTACAGTAATCTAACACAGCGTCCATGTGTGATATTCTCTTTTGACTGGCAAGTTTCTCTATTACCAATGCGAATTGTTTAGGTGTCATTTATAATCCTTCTTTTTCCAAGATTTAATCTTGTAGTTGTTTGCCCATCTACTAAAGAATTTTACGAACCACATGTTATGATCCATCGTATCTTTCTCCACACTCATCTGCCAACTATCTCTTTTGAATGGGAAGATATGTGCCACTGGTGTACCACCAGGTATGACTATGGAATCGTATCCTTGGTCTCCGTTTTCGAAGTTCATCATGTAAGATGGAAAGTTAATCAATCCATCGTAAGTGTCCGTGTCGATAATACCAGATATAATCTCAAAGTATTTTCTTTCCCTATTCATTGGTGCGATACACAATATACTATAACCAGGTGGTGTCTCAATACGATAGGGCATGTTAAACTTGATAACACCCTCCATAGAGCCAACTGGTCGTGGCATTCCACCAAACTGTTTTGGGTGGTGAGTTTCCACACCCATATTCTCCAACGTGTACCCAGCACCCCAATGTAAATCCAGTTTCTGTTCACCATCTCGTTCAATCTTTCTCATCGTCAGGTCGACGGGTAGGGGAATACAGTAACCAGATACGAGGGCATCCTGAAATGGCATACACTTCTTCACGGTATTTGGTACTCTCTTATTATCCCAATGACCAGACAACTCTTTGTACCAGTCTGGTATTTCCTTCTTTATAGGAAATGGTAGATGTTCTAACACCTCATTATGAATTGTCTTAAATCTTATCTTCATTTTTTCTTTGTCTCATCATACAGTATCGCACATATGATGGCATAGTTTGCCATGTCAATCAATGTGTCTCTTATACTCTCGTCCTTGACTTTTAATTCTTCTTGTTTAACAAAAGACATCAACCTACTAAACTTATCACCAATACGAATGGCAACACCTTTCCAGGCAGGTATGTCTGCCATCTCACATGTCCTAAAATTCTTAAATACATCTTCCTTCGAGGCATAGTCATGGCGTTTTGCGTTATGGACTTCCTTCATCTGGTCTAGTAGTTTATAGAATGCTTCACTTTGTTTCATCATTTTCCTTTGTTTTGGTGGACGATACAGGAGTCGAACCTGCGACCTCCACAGTGCAAATGTGGCGTTCTCCCAACTGAACTAATCGCCCAAACTCTATTTTATTTCTTCATTAATTATATCTAACATACCGTCTATATCAAACTTCATATTAACACCGTAGGATAAGAGACAGGTGAAATTTTGTTCCTGACCTAGTGTTATATAATAAACACCAGACTTCTTACTCTCGTTATACCAGAAGGACATCGTGCCTAGTATATCACCATCTGCTTGACCACCCTTTCTTACGTCACCAGACATGATAAATGTCATTTTCATTTTAAGTGTCGTAAGTGTGAGTATGTCTTTACTGTTACCACAGTAGAGTGGCAACATGACTGGTTCTAACATGCCAGGTGGATAACCCTCAACCATTGGGTGTTCCTCTGCCATTAGTGGCATACTTAGGAAGAAACTACTTAGGCAAATTTTTATAAAATTCTTCAACATATTCTTTCAGTTTTGGTAGGTAGTCCGCAGGATTCTTTTTGAATACCTGTGTCGTACCTTGTTCAGTTGTTATCAGTATCACTATCTGGTTTATATCTTCACCAAAGTGTTCTTTATACATTATGGAGTAAGCAGAACCTTGTACGAAATAGTTTTCAATCCAGGACTCGCTCTTCTCTTTTGTAGATGTTTTAAAATCTATAACAGATAATTCACCATCATACTCACCAATACAATCGACACGACCCGCAACCGTATAATCAGTTGAGTACATCGCTGCCTCTTGTAGTCTTATATTATTTATTTTAGATAACTCAGGTTTCAATACGTTAAACATCATTCTTGGTAGGAATGCGTTCTTGTATTTCTCATTGTCATCAATCTCTAAGTTGTTAAGATGATCCTCAACCATATTGTGTACATGGGTGCCTCTGTTGGCAGCCTGACGTGATATGTGGTTGGCTACATCTTCACCAACTCTCTTTTTCCACTCTAATATACCTTTCTTAGATTGGGCACCCAACACCGTGGTGATAGATGGATAGGATTCGTTCGTGTCTAGTCTCGTATAGAACCTACCAACATCTGAGGTCTTGGCCTTCAGAGGTGGCAAATCTTTTAATGGGGGTTTATGTAAAAAATTCATAGTATAATTATATCACAGGCCTGACCAAAAGTCAAGCGTTATCTTCGTGTAAAGAAAGGGTCTGGTTTCTTTTTCAGGTCTTGTTGTAATTCTGCCATTTCATTGATAAACTTCTCTAGTTTTTTCTTCTCACTATAAATGCCGTATCTATATGCTAGGTATGCGATACAACCTATAGCAATAATGTGTAATGTTATGATGTCCATTCCTTTGCCTTTTCTGTTACTTCCATCACTCGTCTCGTCCAACCCTTACCAAATGTATCAAAGGTAGATAGACCCTCGTAATAGTTTTGTCTCATCAGAGCATATGATGAGATTGTTTGTTCTAATCCATAGTGGTCAACATACTCATTAATTTTACCTAGTGTGTTTGGTCCTATACCACCATCAACTGTCGTATTGACTAATCGTTGGATAAATTTTGCGGCACGACCTGGACCCGCATTGACAGCGAAGTCAAATATCATTAGGTCGAGTCCATCAGGTAAATCATCACCCTTCACTTTGTCCCAATAACCTTTTTTGTATATAGGGTTTACATCTTCGTGGGTAAGTTCTTTCATGTCCTTAGTGCCACCATGTTCTTCATACACCCTCTTAGTTACACCCATGTTAGTTTCTCCACCTGGATCTTTTGGGTGATTGACATAACCACCTTCATGGTGTAATATTACTTCTAAACTTTTGTGCCAATTATGTTTCATAGTGGAGCCCTAACTTAATTTTATTGATGAGATATGATTTCAACAAACCTGACCTGACGATATCGCCTATGTCAAACTCAACACAATCTATCTCCTTCATCTGTTGCATGATGTTGACGAAATCTAATATCCCGTTTCTATCATTCGTCTTCGTTAAATCTGTCTGTTGTATGTCACCTGCGAAGACAATCTTGGTATCTTGCCCTACTCTTGTTATAATGGTATCTAACTCGTGGAAGTTTAAATTCTGACATTCGTCCACGATGATAACACCATTGTCGATGGTGACACCCCTTAAAAAACTCGTTGATAAGAAATCTATGGTTCCTTGATTTCTTAGATTATTGTATAGTTGGTCAAACGACCTTTCATCTGGTTGTTTGAACATGAACCGCACCATGTTTTGATATGGCACTTGGTAGAGGTATGACTTGTCTTCTTCATCGCCAGGTAGGAAACCTATGTCCCTTGTTGGTAACAATGAACGGACAATGTACACTCGCTCTCTAGGTGATTTGGGATCCAACACATCTTTTAATGCGTTATATAATGCGACAAAAGTTTTACCTGTTCCCGCAACACCATATAGAAAAAGGTTCTGACCTTTCTCATAAGAGGAGAACACCTCTTTCTGATTTTCTGTTATTGGCTTTATGTCGTTTAAATCTGTCGACCCTATCCCCAATGTTTTCTTTTTACTTACCATATTGTTTTCACTTCTTTTAATGAGTGGTTACTCAGTTTACGTTTTCAGATTCCTTCACAGGTATATAATATTCCTACTATTGTACTGTAACCTATCTAATTCTATTTATATCTCCAAATCGTTTAAGTCTTCATGTCCATACTTACCCTTGACTAAAAGGTTGAATGCTATTGATATTCTCTCACTCTCTGTCCTTGGCACACTATGTCTTACCCATGCGGGAAATATTATGCCAGTTCCTGGTTGTGATGGTATGTTACATGTTAACATGTTCAATAGATTGATTTCTTTTACCCTAGGTCTGAATATTTCTACCTGAGGTCTTGGTTCGTGTAGTATGATATCTGACCCTTGACTTAGGTAAAATACACCAGAGAACGTTTGATTACCATGACTATGTTCATGGTGTGATCCACCTGGCACTTGAATACTAGGCCACATCTGGGTTATGATAACATCGTCACTTTCAAAAGCCATCTGTTTACATACATCTTTCGCAACAAATAGTATCGCTTTGACTAATGGTTCGAACTCTGGTTCTTTATGTGTCTGATTTCTATTCGTTAACGTGCCCTTCTTAAAACCATCTTTGTTAGACCAGTCTCTCACTTTGTTTGCCATCATGTCGAGTATTTCTTTACCCTCTAGGTCAAACTGTGTTAGTAGTGTTGGAAATATTTGATGATGTTCTATCACTAAATCTTTCCCTTCGACCTTCTTCTATGTTTATGTAGGGTGTCTCTGGTCTTTGCCTCACTGGCACCCCTTCTTCTATATCTCTCACCAAGATTACTCTCTGGGTGTTTGTCTGCGATACGACTTAGGTGGTCTTTCCAACCACTGTCCGTCTTACTATCAATCTGACCCACACTCGATACTATGTTCATCTGTGTTGGTGGTAGTAGGGTGATGTGTCTCTTCCTCTTATGTTTCTCCATCTCTGAGATGGACATCAACTCCTCTGTAATCTCACCAGTCTTTGTATTCTCAAATCTATATGTTGGCATTATACTTCACTCTCTCTATAAATGTATGTCAAATTACAGTACATACATGTTTTGGTATTCGTATCTTCATCTATGGTATAGTAAACTCTTGGGTGGTCACCCTCTTCACCATCACAATAAAATTCTTTAGTATGTATCTCAATCACTCGCAACCACCACCTATATTGCCCGAACATTCAAGTCCGTGATAAAAAAATCTTCTTGGTATATCCCATTCAAACATTCCGTAGGCAACAAGGCCACAACAAATGAATGCTATCATAACAGCCATTACATGTATTCTCATGTCCAACCTATCGTGTATATTAAGGCAAATATAATGAATCCAATTACCAATATTCCTTTGACCACATTAATCATGTTCACCACCTGGATCATTGTCTGGTAGTTTCACTTTATATGGTTTACCATCTGATCCTCTGTATATAACATAATCTCTACCTCGATTAGCAGAATGATATCCTTCTTTAAATCTATAAGTTCTCTCAGTTGCTGTGAAGGTGATTACAGTAACAACTATCGCCAGTATCAATACAAAGTGACCTACAACTGTTATGCCAAAAACATACCATGATGAGAAGAATAATGAGAAAGTTATACACCACATCCACGCTAGTATCTGTAATATTAAATGCCTTACTTGCATATCTGGAATGTGCCGTAGTGGATTTCTATTTAGGTTCATCACGCCATCCCAACCACTTACTATAAATTGCCTCATAATCCCTCTATCTTGTATTTCTTAATTACATTAGTTGATGGTATAACTGTAGAGTTACCACCATCTGCCAGTTCACCCTTATCATCATAGTTATAATCTGACATGAGTATATGGACTTTCTTGTCTGCCCTCACCAACCAACCTGTTGAAACACAGATGGCAGGTTTTGAGTTTTGAATATCTTTGAGTTCTCTCCAACCACTATCTGATTGTATATCTTCCCAGTAAATTAGGTAGAAGTCAAAGGTAAATGGTATTGGTGGTTCTTCTTTACGAAAAGTTTTATTTTTTGCTTTCACTCAATTTCTCTCCAATCGCATATAACATTACTGCCATGAACATTAACATTAATAATATACTCGCCAATAATATGTTAGTTATCATACTATGCTCCCTGCGACAAACCACTCTGGTGTGTCTCTTTTAGACCACTTCGCAAAATAACTCTTTGCTTCTATATAGTAGTTCTTATATGAGGCGATACTGTCACCAGGGACGATACATTGTGGGTAATGTGACATCGCAGGTGGTGGTTCTCGCCATCCCGTACCAATATTGTTTGGTACTCGTTCTAATATCTGGTTGAGTTTCATATTGGTACTATGTACCTTACCATATCTGTGGGTGTATTCGTGTCCAAGATATTTGAATAATCTATACAACCATTGATATTGTTCTTTTGTCTCCCTACACCAAACGGCACTTGGGTGGTGATAATGTACTGCCTGGTATAAAGTATTCTGCCTTCTCTCATCTTCCATCAGGTAACGCCAGGTCTTACGACCCGTCTTACTTCGTGCCTCTGTCTTAACACCATCATTCATTCTGTGTGCCGTAGATAACAACTGTCCATACTCGACAATCATTTTGACCACATGTTTGTCCACATGTTGTATGGCTGCGGTGTGTGGGTCTTTTGAAAGATAAAAGATATTCATAGTTACTCCTTGTTTAGTTTACTAAAAATTTCGTCTATAGTCTCCTCAATAGATTTCAAACTACCATCAATCTTATCGAGGTCAATTTCTATTTGTATGATTGTCTTATTATCTACTTCTGGTTGATTGTAGGCGATTGTTGCCACCCACAAAAACATAACCATTAGAAATATTAACAACCAATTTTCAAGTATTATATCATATATTCGTCTCATAGTCAAGCCTTATTTAAAAAAGTTTTCAAGTGAAGATTGACCCACCGTTGCCTTCTGCCTAGGGGTCATTCGTTTTAATTTCTCGCTTTCTGTGAACCAACTCTCTGCCGCACCCTTTATCATATTGGTATATTTAATATAGTAACCTGTGCCTGCCTCTAGTTGTTCTTTATCAATGAGTTCTTTGTGTGGGTGTGTTATATCGTCCCACTTGGATAATATCTTCTTACATATATCATCAAACATGCCATCAGATAGGACATGTTTATCTTGTTCGTAGTATAGGTAACTTGACATCATATAGAATGCCACACACCTATCTGGACTAACTTCTTCTAACTTCATACTGCCCCATTTGTTTCATCAGTTCTCTTAACTTATCTTCCCAGATATAATTTAGGTCTGTCTTCTTGGCGATATGTGCCTTCAATACCTCGACCCTCTTCCAGAATAGGTGTATATCATTATTAAATGTCATACACACCTTCTATGTTATATTTGATTAACTGTTTAACTAAAGTAGTATAAGATGGTTTAGAGGCATACAAAGTTAGATGGTCTGCCAGTTCATAGGCGTCCGCACCGTTATCTCTTGCCTCTCTTAGATCCTCATATGCCCATACCTCGTTGAGTATTCTAACATAATCTCTTACACTATCGCATTTATTATTATACACTTTCACACCCCAACCAATCCATTTGTTTTGGTCCCATGTGATTGGTAGTAACCATTCATCATCTTCGTTGAAGGTACGGATACCAAATAGATTATTACCTTCGTTGGCAAATCTACTTGTACCCCAACCTGTCTCTAGGGCTGCCTGTGCTATTATTAATGCTTTAGGGATTCTTTTAGACTTTGGTGTTCCTGTAAAAATCTGGTCTATACAATTAGATAGACTATAAACGAATACATCTTTACCACCTGTTGTGTTTATTATGTAATTAATTGGTTCAATCTTTACGATTGGTGCGGGTGTGTTATCAACTTTACCGTCATAAAAATCTTTACAGCCATCGTCCGTACATCTATGTTTATTGAACTGGTCGTTGGCAACCGCGAAGGCAATCAACCCTGCGATGACAAAAGTAATTGAAAAAAATCTCATATAAACCTCCTACTATTTATTCGCCCAAAGATAGGACTCAAATTCTGCCCAACAATCATCTTGGTTATCGTAGTCTGCCGTGAATCCAGCAAAACTCCAATCAACATGTAATGATTTGGCATAAGTTAAAACGTCACTTACTGGTTCAGTTTTAAGTTTATTTAAACAAACATCTAAGGCTTTTTCTGCCTCATCAAATAAAAAGTTTTTAATCTTTGACATTATAGAGCCTCACTTTCATGTACTAATGATTTAAAGTCGCCTCTGTCAACCATAACGTGACTTCTTAGTTTATGACCTTCATAACATGATGGTATAAATCCAACATCAATGTGGTCAGCGTCTTTTAGTATCGATAGTAATTTCTCTAAGTCAGTATTCACATCACCATCGTTAGTCTGGTCAGCGATGTTTTTAATTCTTTTCATAATTTCAAATTTTTCAAGTCTCATAATGTAATCTTTCTTGTTATTATGGTACTAATATATACCAAAACAAGCGATTTGTCAACATAAATCGACAATTAAATTGAAATTAAAAGTGTTGTTTTTCAACAACTTACTTATTTATTCGCATAAAGTTATCGTCCCAATTGAATGCCTCTTTGATTAAGTTGGCTGTAAGACCCTTATAATGTTTATTTAACTCACTATCCTTTGCCTGGACTAATAACGCTGCCTCTTCACTAGATAATCCCTCTAACATCTGGATAAACATGTTATCCCTTTTCATCTGGGACAGTTGTGGGTTACCACCTTTTAGGAAGTGAAACATTCTCTTAACTTCTTGTTTCAACCATGTGTGTTCAGTACCCAGTGGTGCCTCGTTTGGTTTATATGGTGGTTTACCCTCAGGCATTAACCACTCACACTTAGGGTCGAAAGCGCCCTTCAAAAACATTCTTAATTCATTTGTATCATATCTTCGTAGTATCTCAATCTTACCTGGTTTATCTTTCTTATTGTTTACCTTGGTAAGTATCTCGTGGTACGAAAGGTTATAATTATCAGCCATCTTAAAACTCCTCTATCTTTCCAATCAATGATTGTAAATCATTCTTAATTAAATAGGGCAATATTGCGTTTTTGCCCTTTGGTTCTTTTTCTTCATACTGTTTATATATATCATCTTGGATTTCTTCTGGTATGAAATCAAAGTCTATAAGTCTCTGATTACGTTGGAAGTTTCTAAGATGGTATTCATTACAAAATTCTTTTGGGTCATCACCTCTCATCAACGTATCAATCCAACCAACAAGTTTCTTCTTCATTATAGGTTTAGATTTTATACCATTGATAAAGGTATCATCTGGTGATAGATAGTTTGGTATGCCATCACCTGCGTCACCTCGTAGTATATGTTCGTAGATATACTCCTGTGGACTATCTGTCTCGTAAAACTTTTTCAATACTGGTGAGTATTGTGTTACGTTAGGGTATTTCTGTAGTTGTTGAAAGTCCTTGTCTGAACTAATGATTATGGATTTACCATCAACGTTCTTCTTCACACAAACGGCGATGATATCATCTGCCTCTACACCATCTAACTTGATGGTCTTGTATGGGAAGTTTTCTTCTATCTCTCTACGAATGATGTCCATATATTCATAGATTAAATCTGTGTTACTATGGTCATCACCTTCTCTACGTTCCCTACGTTTGGCTTTGTATGCCGGGAAGATATCTCGTCTCCATGGGTGTTTGCCATCGACAGCAATAACAACTTCTGGTCCATATTCTTCTTTGTGTTGATGGACATAACCACGGATACTATTCAGTATCATGTATCGTGCCATCTCTGGTGTTGGTAAGTTACCCTCTTGTTTTAGGGCAATAACTAAGTTAGCAATCGCTATCTGTGAATAATCAATCAGTATCATCTAGGTCAATCTCGCTTTCAAATTCAACGTCATTATCTGTTAGTTCAGTTGTGGTAGAATTTATCTCCGTGCCTGAATAGTTGGCAACGGAGTATTTTTTCTTACCCATCTTCTCAACGTACATCAAGTTATTTGTTACGTCATGGAATGGGTGTGAAATATCTAACTCTCTATAGACCATGCCACGGAATGCCTCTAGGAATATGCCAACATCTAAAAATGTTTTATCACCATTAGACTTTCCAATATCCATGCCCTCATTCTGTAGAGAACCAATGACCTGTATGACCAGGTCGTCAGTAAGTGAGTCCGCATATTGTTTAGATTGTGTATCTAATATCTTTTTCTGCGTGGTATCTATCTTATTGACCTTGATTTCTTCTCCACTAGGGAATGCTAATACTTTTCCGTTCATAGTTTATCGCCTGCGAAATTAATCTTGCCTTCGTTAATTAAGTGTTCTCGTAGGTCTGTAAATCCACCCACGAGTTTATCATCTTCCATTATCTGAGGCATACTTCTTACAGGTTTGCCAATCATTTCAAACATTTGGTCTAGTGTGACGGAATAGTTTCCGTCACCACCTTCAGTTGATGAACCCAAGTGATACGTCTCGTATGGGATATTGAGACTATCAAGTAGTCCCTTCGCTCTCACACAAAAAGTACAGTTGGGTTTTGTAAATACTTTATACATCTTATAGTAATTCTCCTATAGTTACATTAGGAACTGGGACTGCGGAAATCTCTTCCTCTAGGTCCTCAAATCGTTCTTCACCTTTAGATATACTATTTAGTTGTATTGCGGTCTCCGCCTTTACATAGTCTTTAAGTTTATTGTAATCACCAAGTGGCAACATTAACCCCATCCAAACTCTGTATTCTTTGTTTGGTGTTATAGAAACCTCAATCTTCCATTGTTCATAACCTTGAACCTTAGTGTTCTTAATTATGTTAATGATAGTATTGTTTGTTTCCGTTACAGTAGTCTTGGCACCATCTTGCCCTACTTCTTCTATGTAAGTTTGAGATTTACCATTAATCTCACCCTGTAACACATCAGCGATATCAGCCTTGGCAATAATCTTTGCCTTCTCCATCGCAAGTTGTAAGTCTGGTGATGTTGATGTACCTACACCGTAAACATAGAACTTGTCTTTTTGATTAAAGACACCTTTCTTGCCTACTTTCTCACTATACCAACTAGGTATGTTTTCAATCATGCCAGTTTTAGTAGTGCCTTCATTTGTTACTTTGGTTGTGTTACTACAAGCAGCCACAAGAAAAGTAATCATTATTATAGTTAATATCTTATTCATTGATACTCACCTCCTTAAAATTGTTAAAAATATTCATCATGCCATCCCATATGTCAGTAAAGACACCCATACCAAATATGGATACCAGAACGTAACATATAAACATGCCTAGAAAAAACTTAATCATTATTGCCTCCAACTCCCGTCTTTATTTAAACATACTTTCTTAGGCAAACCAAACTTGCCTTCCACATATCGACAGTATTCCGGGACGGAAACACCTTGATAATAAAACTCTGCGAATAGAGACCAGTAACTTGGACCCACATTACCATCACTACAAATCATCTTAGTTTCCACTAGGATCTCTTTGTCTGGTGTATAGATTTTCTCTATCACACAATTACTTGCCGTCTCTTTTGGCATGAGAGTTGTGGCGATATGATGACCAACTGCCGTGTTCGTAATTGAGTAGATACACAATATACTAATCAATATTGCCGTCATTATGGCTAGATTAATCCACTTCATAGTACCCTTTCTGTAATCAACCAACGTCCATCTGGCAACATACATGCCGTGCCAAACTCAGTTGACCTATCTAAACTTGATATGGTATAGATAGGGAATTGGTCTTTGATGGATACGGTCGATGTATAATCCGCACACTTAAAACCATTATCTATGTAACTTCTGGTGACTTTGATATCACCCTTGTTACCAGTCTGTGGGTTGTGCCACATGAGATAACTAGATTTACCAGATGGCATATTGTTCAGATGGTCTATAAACATCTGGCTATGTACCGTCCTATCTGTCATACCCATATTGGAACAACCCAATACTGTTAACAGTAATATACTAGATAAGGCTTTCAACTTCTTCCCTCGTTAATGGTTTATCGTCTTGCCCTTGTATAGGTTCAACGTTGTCTGATAATATCTTCTCATTAACAGTTTTCTCTTTCTCCCACCATGCCTCATCATCTTCACCTTGTTGTGGTGTCTTCTCAGGCCATGCCTTGTTACCCAACCATGCGTCTGCGAGGTTCTTCCAGTTAATCTTGTATGGAAGATTTAGTGTTGACATTTCCAATAAGAAACTTGCCTTTCTCTCAGGAGTTTTGTAGGAGTTAAACTCTTTGATTATATCTTCGATAGATAAAGTGTTTTCAAGTATTTGTTTTTTAGTAGCCATAATGTATTACCTTCCTATATCTTTTATATCTTTACGTCCAACTACCATAGATGGACCCTTGTTGTAAGCAGGAGCGACCGTGAACTTCTTACTTACTTCTAACTTGACGTTAGAAACTGGTTTGGTGCCCCCGGCAGGACTTGAACTTGCAACCTGACGATTACAAATCGTCTGCTCTACCAATTGAGCCACAGGGGCGTTATATGTTTGTAACTTACCAACTTGGTCTAGTGGTAATGTAACTCGTGGTTTTCTTAATCGTCTGTATGGATCAATACCCATAGACTTCAATAACTTGTCTTGTTGTTTCTTTGCCTCATAGTATGACTTACTTTTAATAACTCTCTTATACTTACGAGGTGAACTGTTATGTGTGTATATTAATGCCATATTGTTTATTATATCATAAAACTTGCCAAATGTCAAGCGTTATAAATTACTAAGGATCCTCTCTGTTCTCTCGTTCTCCAACCAAGTCTCATATGGATCCTTGTGGTCTGGAGCATATTCTTGCTCCGTCTCATCTACCCTGGATTGGGCATTCTGTTTGATGGCCAGAAGTTTCCTCTGAACATACATTAGTTTTGTTTTTGATTTTTCGTTACCGTTAATCATGTCCAGTAACTCGTCCATCTTCTCAATCATTTTCAATTCGTCCATTATAATACTCCATATTGTTTTAATACTAATAATAACAACAATATTATTATTAAGGTTTGTTGGTTAAGTTTGTATTTCATAATCTATCTCCCGTAGTCTTGTTCTAACATGAACGTACTCATCTGTCCATAGTTGTGGAAGTAATCTTCCTTCTCGTCAATCGCACCCGGTATATAAGTGTCCGGGTAGATGTCTCTATATGTCTTGTAGTAATCCTCATCATCAACAACATAACACTCAGTATGGTAACATTGGTCTTTGTCCCACTGGTCTTGTTCTTGTTGTGAGTAAGTGGTATCAATATATGCCTTGTACTTGATATCATATCTACTCGCCATCTTAATTAATTTCTCTGTCGTATAATCACCAATCTTAGAGTATGGCACGTTTCTCAATATTGTCCATCTGGACTCGAAAGAACCATAACTTTTTTCTCTATCGTGTAGGTGTCTGGAATAAACTACATGAAACATTAGAAGAACCTCGTTAGTAAGAAGATGAAAAGTATTAGGACAATCATCAGTATAACAAATGAAGTAAACATTAGGCAACCACCTGAAAAGCAATCACAAATAATATTGCGATAAAGATTAATTGTGGAGCGTATCTCCACGCAAGTCTAAGAGTACCAAGAACTATAGCGAACCATAATCCTACAACTAAAGCAATAAGAGTTAGTACCATCATAACAGTAAAAAATTCAATCATTAGACAGCCCCTAAAGCAAGTTGTTCATTCCACTGGTAAAATCCAAACCAGATAATCAAGGCGAAAGTTATATAAAATAATATAATTTGTTTTTTGTTTTTCATAATACATACAGTTATACACGGAAATACCATGAAAGTCAACAAAAAAATTAAAAAAAAGTGAAATTAAAAGTGTTGTTTTTCAACAACTTATTAGATTAGGAGTGTTGTATTTTCGCAACACCCCATTTGTTCTTGTAATGTTCTATGTAATTCTGGTCAAAAATTTAGCAATTGCCCCAACCCATGGCAATAATGTAGCGGCCATGAATAGATTGACCCCTGTATGGGCAATAGCAATTCGTAGTGTATCACCTTTTGGCATACCATCAGATACTAATACCCCTGCCAACCATATCGTTCCTGTCGTTCCTAGATTGGCACCCAGGACACAGGCTATAGCCGCAGGTAATGGTATGGCACCAGAAGCGACCAAGGCAATAATTGCCGTTGTTGATAATGATGAAGATTGCCACAACAAAGTCATAACAATACCACCAAAGAACATGAAAACTATATTATTTGTGAAGTAAGATAGGTGTTCCAAATTACCCATAGATTTCATACCACCTGAAAACATCTTTAGACCTATATAGAATATAACAAGTCCTACCAATGCTGTTATTACTGGATTACCTAGTTCCATTTTGATTACCTTTTTTAAAAGTTGTTGAAAGTATGCTTTAGACATAAAGCCTCCTGTTTGAATTATTATATAGTCATTGAAATATTTGTTTCACAAAAGTTTAACAAATCCGTAAATCCACTGGGTATAATCATACTACCGTATCCCTTTCCGTTCGGCCTCGTGTAAATATGACGTTGTTTTTTCACTTAATACTAAGGTTTACAACGATTGTGACCCTTAACTCATCAGAAACGAATGGGGGCACCTCATGTTCTACTTCACTTGGCATTATGTGTATCTCGTCTTCTACTGCGGGTAGTTGGAAGAATGGTAGCCTAAAACTATGTTCTGGTTTTGTTATGTTCAACTTGTTATAGTGATTGGGTCTTAGATAACGTATTGAGTTCGCACCATTGTTTGGGTTATAGAATGTTGTCGATGGGTGTTCCTCTGGGTTGTATCTAAAATAATGAACACAGGTAAAATCACAATCTCCTATGTGATTATGTTTCCTCATATACTGACCATTCTTCATCGCTGTATAGTTAGTGATGGTAAAGTCTGCCTGTGCATCTGGCATATCTAGGTCGTTTAGAAAAGATGTGAATAACATCTTATACTGCCTCATCAACTTCGTATAGTTTATCTCCCTGAAGTGTGGATTATCTCTATCACTATTACTGTGGTGTAGGTTAGAATCCATATAGGACTTACTATCCCACTTATTCCTCACGGGATTGATATAATAGTTGTTGAGTATGTCAGCGTCTATCTTTTGTTTGTCGTAACTCTTTGGATCTATCGTATAGACGTAGTATGGAAATCCAAATAGATACTTCACACTTCCTCGCAACTCATGGTAAAATTATAATACTCGTTACTCTCATGCCAAGACCATCTTAACATATGCTCCTCACACTCGTGTTTCTCCATTGGCTCGTTCAACACCAGTTGATTACCTACACCTACCCAAGTGCCCTCTGCGGTTAGACCCCACAGGGTGATAACAAGGACGTATAGTGTGTTCATTTAAAATCCTTCTGGCATTGGTATTGGAAACCTTGATTGAATACCATCTATCACTGGTCTACTGTTACCATAATATTTTATCACACAATGTTTCGTCTGGTCAGAATGTTTCAGTTCCCTGTATGGATCTATGATACAACTACCTGGATTGAAACGTTCTGGCATTAATGCCTTATCATGTATCAGATAGGTATATGCCCCTTCATCTGGTGCCTTATCGTAATAGACGTTCTTACTAGCATCTGCGGCTTGTATGTACCAACCCACTAACATAGATGGACTACCTGATGGATCATCTTTCAGTCCTGGTTTGAATGACTTGCCAAGTATGACCACGTCCATATCGTAGTTTAGACAATACTGTGCCATGTTGTTCGCCTGTTCTTCTCTCGCCTTCATTATAGCGTCAAATAAATCATACCCCATATGGTATCTCTTGTTCAACACTCGTAGGGCGATATTGTCTCTTGGGTGACAACCACCACCATCACCAAATCCTGCCTTCATGTAGTTTGGTCCCATGATACGTTTATCACTATTCTTCAATGCGTCTGTGACGACATCAACGTCCATGTGTCCTATCTTCATAGCCACATCTTGTATCATGTTGACTATACCTAACTTAGCACTAATGAAAGTATTATAGAAGACTTTTGTTGCCTCCATCTCTTCCCATGTGCCAATCTCGTATCGTGTGCCATCTTTTACTAATGGGTCATACAGGTCATATAACATTTTAACGTCTTCATGTTCATCACCATTAGCCGTACCAATCATTATCATCTCTGGATTTCTCATATCATCTGCCACGGTACCCTGTGCGATAAGATATGGGTTATAAACAAACTTACATCTTGTCACTAATGGTGCGATGTATCTTCTCACCGTACCAGGTAACATAGTTGATATTACCGCGATAGTAGTATCTGGGTCTGCCAATTCATTTACATCTTTTACAACGTTGATGATATGTTCATAGTCAAAATCTTTTGGTTCTAGGTGACTTGTTGGTTCTCTGCCATCATAGTCTGGGTGATGTGGTGTCTGTACCGCAATCAATATAACATCTCTACCACTGGGACAGTTTTCGCTACCCTTTACACATTCCTCTAGTGAGACACATCTCTGGACATCATTCTCCATATACTTGCCCGCTTCTGGGTTTATATCATACCCATAGACATTATGTTCCTCTGCCAATGTTTCTGCCGCAATCTTACCTAACTTACCAAGTCCAATAAAACTTACGTTTAATCTTCTATATTCCATTATTTCTTCTCCATACTACATACGGGTGGCATAGACATCTTATGTTTGTTTCTGCCCCTCATTGTTCTAAACTTCTCTATAACATTTATAAGATTAGGATCCTCGACTATCTCACCAGACAAATCTGCCTTCATAGCCCTCTCCAAATCATCATAACTATAACCTAGTTGTTGTTCGTCTGTTCTACCATCTTCCCATAGACCATCAGTTGGTGCGGCATCCATAATCTTCTTAATGATATCTAAATGTTCCGCCATGTGGTAGACTTCACTCTTATATAGGTCTGCGATAGGTGATATATCTACACCACCATCTCCATACTTCGTGTAGAAACCCACACCAAAGTCCTCACACTTGTTACCTGTGCCTACAACTAATCCATTATTAGATTGTGCTATCTGATATAACATCATCATTCTTAATCTACTGCGGGAGTTCGCAAATGCCAACTCACTATCTGCCCCTATATATTTACTGCCATGTTCAAACTCTGTGAATATCTTTTCTAGGTTAATTACTCTGCGACTTACGTTATTAAACTTCTCATCTAACCACCACGTGTGTTCTAATGCCAGTATGTCTTTATTACGGATAGACATAATGATAGGCATTGTTCTTAGTCCAGTCATGGCACATAGAGTTGATGTTACCGCGGAATCTATACCACCAGATATACCCACGACTAATGTATCAAAATGGTGTTTTGAAGCATAGTCTTTTATCCAATCTACTACGTGGTCAATCTTCTCACTTGTATTCATATATTTTTTCTCCAATTACTAATGCGTCAATAGGCATTTTCTCTGCCGTTGCCATCGCTTGTTCAGGTGTCTCTACAATAGGTTCCTGATAGTTAAAACTCGTATTCAATATAGCGGGTAACCCACTCGCCAGTATTATATTATATAGTGTCGGGTTATGTTCTTTCTTTAGTATCTGTGGTCTTGTCGTATTGTCAACATGATTAACACCTGCGAGGTGTCCTCTGAATGTTGGTTTTATTATGGCACTCGTCTGCATATATGGTGACCACTTGTTATAATCCACGAAACAATCGTCCGCATATTCCTCAGGGACGATAGGGGCATATGGTCTATACCACTCCCTATGTTTTACCTGTTCGTTCAATATCTTTCTCAAATCTGGCATATTTGGGTTAGCGAATATACTCCTATGTCCTAGTGCCCTTGGACCACTCTCACTACGTCCCTCGAAGTATGCCACTATCTTCCATTTTCGTATCAACTCACCCACCCTCTGTACATCTGGTGTGCCTACCTTATAATCTGGTCCTGTGTATGGACTAAAGTATTCTGTTGTCTTTGAATTATCTAACACATGGTGCCAGACATATAGTGCGGCCCCTATCGCCAGTCCCGTATCGTTAGGGAATGGTGGCACATGTAAATTCTCAAATTGTGTGTTCTTAATAATCTCTCTGTTGGCGATACAGTTCAATGCCAGACCACCAGCGTAACATAGGTTAACCTCGCCAACTGGCATAGCCTTAATCTCACTTATTAACTTCTTCACCGTATAATCTTGTAAAGTTGCTGCCACCTGTTGAGACCTATCAGTTGTCGTATCAGATAAATCTTCGTCCTGGTTAAACGTTCTCGCCCTTGGGTCAAAGTTACTAGGGTGTGGTGCCAATCCTAAATCTTGTTTTAACTTTACGACTAACTCCTCATCACCTGGTGTGCCGTATGCGGATAGACCCATGAGTTTACCAGCACCACTACCAGGGTCCCAATCGTGTAATCGTTTCATTCTATAGTTACTGAAACATAGAGACGACCAGTATGAGGCGATGTTCTCCTTAACACCTGGTTGATAATTTTCAATCTTATTACCATAACAATGTGCCGTAGCGAAGTTCTCACTATCGCCACCACCATCCCATGATATCGCCCTACTTGATGTGTAAGGTGATGTATAGTAGGCACTTGCGATATGGCATAGATGATGATTGACCGCGATACCCTTTGTATATTTTGATATATTAAATTCTTGGTGTAAAGTACCACCAGTTGTTGGTATGATGAATGGTGGATTCTCTAAATCATTCTTCTCTCTCCATCTCGTAATCGTCTTGGGATTATTACATGCGACTATATCAACGTCCAACCAGTTGAGACCACAATATTCTAATGTCTTCTCAACAAAATCAGCATTGTAACCAAAGTCATGTTTGACCCGTGTGTACCTCTCCAGTTCCCAGTTGATTAACAGTTCACCGTCTTTGATGACACAAGCACTCGCATTGTGTCCAATATATAATCCTAGTATTATCATTTACTCAACATGAATAGGGCATTACCCTCTGGTGCGAATTGCCAGTTCTTCTTAAATGGACCCATATCGTGTGTTGCCAGGTCTAATCTAAATCCTGCTCTTATAAATCTATCACCCCACCACTCTATGTCTTCTCGTATGAAGTGTGATTTATCTAACTCGTAACTATCGATGACATATTTCTCACCATCACCAAGTGGTATCATCGCCATCAGTTTCTTACCACCATTATATAATACTTTTAGTTGTTCGTCTATCTTATCGTATGGTATGTGTTCTAATATATCTTTACATAATATCCAATCGTAACCACCCTCAGCACAAACTAAGGCGTCCTGTGGTTTTATCGCACCACACCACTTTCGTGTCTTTTCTTCTATCTGTGATATGGCATACTCTGATACATCTACACCAAAAGATTTGTAACCCATGAGACGTAATGCCTTCACGGTGAATCCCTTGGCACAACCAAAGTCTAGTATCTTTTCTTTTGGTAATAGTTTAGTGTACATTACGATATGATGTGCCATTGGTATGGTGAGTTCAGGCATCCATCTATAGTGTGAGTATAGAGACTTGCCTGTCTCCGCACCTCTCTCGTAATAATCTTCGTTGAAGTATTCGTTCTCGTTAAATAAAGTTTTCATGTTCTAAAGGTTCTCCAAATTCAGCAAATCTATCAACTTTGTCGTTGATGAAATCATCTAACATATCAACATTGGTCGTAAATACACAACCAGCACAATCTTTATTTGCGTCAAACTTTTGTTTGACTTTCTTGTCCATATAGTCTAATACATCTGAGGCATGGCACAACTGATAACTCTCATGGAAGTGTTCGTAGTTGTCATTCAACACCACACTATCGCATGGATAAACTGTACCAGGTTTACCTGTCTCTTTATGTATCTCCTCAGAAAGATACGGTCTGAAATAACTCTGATGGCACACACTCTGTTTAGGTGCCCCATGTACTTTGTATTGGTGAAAAAATCTTGTATCTTTTACTTGTTTCAACACATTATCTAAACTTCTATGTTGTCTAATTAAATTCTCTTGTTTCAATAGACAGTTAGGTAATAGTCTGATATACTTACTACCACATGCGTCTGCCACTTTTGAAACTTTCTCTAACAACCCAACCCTATCACCCATGACTTCATCTGATTGTTCATGTTCAACTGTGTACACCATTGAGTTACCAATAGTTGTCTTTGACATATCAAACTTCTCTAGTGGTAGTCCTATCCTATTCTCCCAATCGAAGAATACATTTATCGATATACGTACCCAGGTAAACATCTTACAAACATCTTCATCAACTCGTTTCCAATAACTTTTACTACCATTACTAATCAATGCGACCTGTAATCCCTCACCGTATAACCATCTGACTAAATCGTTGAAATGTTTGTAAGCAGTAGGTTCACCTCCTCCGGTTAATATTACTGCTTTCAATCCTCTCGTCTTTAATTTGGTTACATAATCTTTGATGGTGTCCATATCTATTCTACTGTGTGTGTCTCTGTATGTCACACTACAATATGGACATTTAAGATTACACGCACCCTCTGGACTTATGTGTGTACTTATAACTGTATTAGGGTCGTTGTTCTTGTAGTTCAACATCGCCTCTTGGTGTCTCCACCACTTTATGCCTGTCGATGTAAACTTATGTTCTTCTTCACTTGGCTCATGGGCCATCTCTGTTTCTCTAGGCGTCTCATCATAGAAAAGATAGATGTTGGAATATTTCATTCCCTTCTCTACCCTATCAAGTATCTCGTTACCTTTCTCTAATGTGATTGGTTTAAGGTGTGAAACATCTTCGTTATCAATATATTCATAATTGGCAACAAAGTTTTTTACTTTACCTCTTGCGGCAAACCTGTATATGATATATTGTTCTTCTTTTTTATAAAGACCTATCTCAAATCCTCTACCATTGAACACTCTAACTGCTTCGTAATCTTTTATTTTTGGAAGGGCCATGCTTGTTTTATCTTATGTTTATGTTTCTCTGCGATTTCAATATCTCTAGTCTCTGGTGTCCAGTTCAACCATTTGTCCTGATACCAGTCTTTACTTGGTGGGCTATCTTTGTAATATTTAGACGATTGGATTGCCACCTCATGTTTGTATAACATCGTCTCTGGTGATAGACAGAAACCATAGTTGTAACATTTATAGTCTGGGTGTACCAAGTCTATGTTGGAGAAACAACCCTTCTTTGTTGATGGCACAACACCATTGTATAGTGTTGGACCTGGTCGTTCCTGTTCTCTCTTAACATACCATTCCTCGTTCTTCCAGAACTCTACCTGTTTGAATGATGTCTCAGCGTCTGTGATATCCCATATCTTCTTTATATCATCACCCCACACCATATCTGGTTCCATACATAATACCTGGTCTGGTCTAGGCATGAATGAGCATATCTCTGTGTAGATGAGATGATATTGGTTGAGTGGTTTATCATATTCACGTTCCCATAATGTTATCTTATC
>Ga0209535_1000359_pt1 | contig 31872 bp, 51 predicted proteins | sample LinPmetageLP28_FD_184041 | JGI IMG/M metagenome (GOLD analysis project Ga0209535, IMG submission 184041) | Marine viral communities from the Pacific Ocean - LP-28 (SPAdes) (version 2) | ecosystem: Environmental > Aquatic > Marine > Oceanic | place: Pacific Ocean | collected 2009-08-22
CCTTCACCTACACCTAGAATCTTGTAATAATCTTTCATTAGCTATATTGTATGACAGATTTACTATTTGTCAATGGTTGGTAATTATTTCTTGATGTTTGTTTTTTTGCCGTTTACGTAAAGGCCAAACCAGGCCGCACCTGCACCAACAACAACTGAAACAAATCCAGCCTGTGCGTTGTTTGGTTCTGGTAGAGACATGAACCATTGCATTGTGTTGTAGAATACTAGACCATACAATCCCATCATGATTCTTGGAACTGTTCTCCAGTTGGATAAAAACTGTGGTAATTCGTCTCTTAAAAATAGCCAAATGATTTTGATAAGTTCCCAACCATCCTTGGCACTTTTCTTTACAACGTTTTCTTTCTTGACGATCAGTTTATCTTCGTTTAATTGTTCAGCCATTATTATACACCTTTAATTTTTGCGTTTCTTTTTCTGTGCCCGTTCCAAGCAACAAAGCCACCTATTCTCAATGACCAATATGCAAGTCTATTCATTGTGTAGAATCCGTTCACAATTACATTTATATCTCTGAATATTTCGTCTGCTCTCTTTTGTGTAAGTTCACCCATTGTGTCTTTTTTGCTGATCTTTAAAAGTGTTTTGTACTTGTATGCGTAGTCATGCACTAGTCCACCCACTAATAACACACCAACTGGTGAAAAGAAAGATCTTAAAAATTTTGGAATACTTGCTCCGTCAAATTGAAAACCTGCTGGTATCACATACTCTGTGCCATCGATGTTGTACTTCCAGTCATCTGTTAGCACCCAGTTTCTTGTTGACAATAACCACATTACAATGCCTTTCCAGAAGCCTTTGCCTTTGGTTGCGATTGGTACAGGTTGTAACCTAGGCATTCCCTTGTAATTGAATTTTAATTTTGTTGTTGCTCTTTTGTCTGTAAAATTTATAATTGCGGCAATTATTACAACAGCGATTAATACTGTCCATTGCCAAAATTTCATTGCTAGTGCTAATATCATTTCCATGTTTTATTCTCCGTTTAATATACGTATTTATCTTACTCCAGTATGATTTTCTTAATTGATCTACTGCCGTCTATGTTAGATTCTAATTCTGCTTTTAATTTGAGACATTGGTATTTGGTTCCAGAACTATAACTTCTTTCTGCTGTACGTTTGCCTCGTAGACAAACGGCCATTGAATCCTGTATTCTGTGTTCTTTTATTTCACCATTAATAATCATTAACAATGCTACAACTGTTTCGACCATTAGTGTCCGTTTCCGTTTTTGTAAACTATTTCTCTGTCAGCGTCTTTTAACTTCTCAATGTTTTGTTGTGCTTTTTCCATCTGTTCTTTTAAGAACTCAATGTTGATCTTGTTGTTAGCCATGCTGTCAAGATACTTTTGTATTCTATCAAATGATTTGTACAAGTCTTCAATTAACATGAATTGTTCTATGTCCTGAGAACTTTGACCTAATTCACCTCTTGGGTACTTGATTCTAAATTCGTTGTTCTTCTCAATGTCTGCTGTAAGTTTCTGCACTTGGTGTTCTAAATCTTTTACTATCGATGCATTTTGCATTTCTAAAAGTGTAAGTCTTTCCACTAGGCCAAAATATCCCCACACTCCAATTGCAACTGCGGCCAAGATGGAAAGTAAATTCCGCATGGGCATTGAAATTGCTGTGTTATCACTGATCTTCATTATACGGGTATTTATTCGGATTTACCAGAGTCTTCGTAGTACTTTTTGTATTCTAGCAACAGGTTGTTTGTTTCCTGTAGTTTTTGCCGGATTTGTGCAAAGTTTCTTGCTAAAACTTGAAAGTCTTTGTCTGTGATCCCAAACAACACAGGGTCTATGCCTGCTTCTTCAAGTTTTTTAAACACTTCTTGTGCGTTTTCACTTGTGATAATGTGCCAGTAGATCTCTTCCATTTGTAAAGGTGTTGGCATTGGATAATCTAATTTCTCTCTTGGCTTCTCCAAAGAAAATATTTTAATTTTCTTTTCACCACCTATACTACAACCTGTCAGTAATATGATAAATGCTACTGCTAATATTTTATTGAAATGGTACATAGTTTGGATTTGCTAGTGCCGGGCACTCTGGGTTAATCTCTGATTTTAATGTTGCTTTTAATTCTGCTTCTGTGTGTTCTGCACCTGATGCCAACTCAATGCATCTCGCCGCATTCTTGCCACCACCGTTTACAATTCTTTCAATTGATTCTGTTCTGTCTATTGCCAGTTTGCCGATGTCTCTGTTCTTCTTTGTGAAACGTTTATCTAGATCCTGTAGGTCTTTCTTGAATGTGTTGATCAACACATTAAGTTTCTTGTTGCTTTCAAGTATCGCTGTGAAGTCTTCTTTCTGCTGTTCCAGTACCTTGTTCTGTTCTGTGATTGCAGTTTCCAGTTTTAATTGATTTGCCTTCAGCGTGGCATTGTCCGCACGTAATTTCATCACGTACATACCCGCACCCGCTATGCCGGTTATTAGCATTATGGCTATGGCCATTTTTATTGTTGAAAACATAATAGTAGTATTTATTGGATCAAGCCAGGCTTGTAAACAGTTTTGCCGTTTTCTTTCATTGCAGTCAATATGCTCTTACGATTGCCCTCTGACTTGTATGACACATGTACCCAGCCAGAATCAGGTATGCCTGGTGTGTAGAATTCTAGTATCAGTTGGTCGAAGTCGCAGTTCTCTTCTATCCATTTGGCCACATCATAGTTGCCTGTGCCTGGACACTCAATGTCGACTGCTTCACCTTTGCAGTGTTGTGACTTGCTGGATCCACCTACTGCTTCATTTAGTGCCGGTCCTCGGTATCCTGAGTTGATCACAGTGACTCCAAAGTTCTCTCTGACCTTTTGTACCACGTTCTCAAACAGTTCTTTTGCGTTTGCTAGGTGTTCTTCGTCTGGGGTGTTGTCGAGACCTTTTCTTGTTGCTGTCTGACTCTTTGTGAATTCTGCTAGTGTGAAGTTTGTGCTTAATCTCATACACTTATTTACCAATAAGTGCGTACATTATACTACCAGCCGCTTTTCGAGACCAAACACGACTCACCGTCTTTACTGAAAATAAATCTATCCTCAGTGGTCTTTGTGATCTGATATGGTCCAAAATATTTTGTAAGGTACATGCATTCTGCCATGTCTTGTGTAGCAATACTGAATGCTTTTATTTCACGCATTACTGATTTTGTGTCACCAAACGCATGTAGTTCAAATTTTAACTTATCTGCATGTTGTTTTTTGAAAGTAAGAATGTTGTTGTCTAATTTTACTTCCAGCATTTGGAACTTGTCAAAATAATCTTTAACCTCGCCTAATTTTAAACTTTGTATTTTCTGCGTATATGCAATAGCAGTACGTGGAATCACATTCGATAAGTTAGATGGTGAAGCTTCAAACGGAACACTTCTTTTATGGTATGTGAATTCCCAAGTTTCTATGTTTGTAAGTTTTGTAAGATCGTCTAAAAATTTTCTTATGTGTTGATCTGCTTGTTCTACTCTAGCAAATTCTACGAAGACTCTGTGTTTGCCGTCTTCCAATGAGCCCGGTGTAGCATCAGCATCTAAAACTTCTTTGTAGCCCGTCTCTGCGAAATGTTCCAGGTCCTTTGCAGGTGCCTGACCATCAACAGTGAACGCAAGAACCATGATGTTCCTGTCTTCGCCCATTTTTGATTTGTATTGATCTACTGAGAAACGTTTACTAACAACGCCTTCTAAATCCCCGGCCTTTAATCCTTCTTTAACTATCTGCATCTAAAGTATTTAGGTCTCCTGAGACCATGTCCATGTCATCTTGACTCTCTACGTTATCTTGGCCATGTTTGAAATTTCCAATTAAGTCTTTCGGCATTTTTATTTCAACTATCCAAATATCATGTGCGTCAATTTTTCCTTTTGTAGTGCCTGGTCTGTAGTCTGCTGGAGTTTTTATCTGTCTAGGTTTCATTAATTCGTCTTTTTTGTAAGTTACTTTGCAACCCCTATCCAGTAGTCGTTTTCCGCCTGCAGGATCTGGCATTTTATCTGCCGGCCACATAAATGAACAGGTAACGAAATGTCTTGAATCAACAGGACCTGTCAATAATTCACCTTCTTCCCAATTTTGAAACACATATACATCCAGCTCGTCAACAACTCTTTCGAAGTCCTTCAATATTGTTAAAGTAGGGCCTACTGCGTATAACGATTGTACGTTTTTGATTATGTCTAACACATCATGCATAGTGCTTATTTACCTTGTAGATCTGTGTTGTAAAATATGCATACTTTATCTGTAAATTTGATCTTAAGTATTTGTACATGAGTCGAAAACACAGACACATCAAATCACAACACAACCAACGAGGTATCATATGCTATTTTATCAAACCCTACAACTGCGACCTTTATTTCAAAGGAAATTATGGAAACTGCTGAGGAAAAAAACCGTGTACGACAAGCGAGTAAAGTTGTACAAGCTGAACGAAAATTGGCTTAAGATAAGAAAGCAAAAGGACAGGAGAAGAAGAAAAGTACTTACAAAATTGTTTAAAACGAGACAGTTGGCTATGCTCAAGCGGATGTACAATCAGGCTATTTGATAAAGTCGTCCATCGCTTCGGCCAAATAATCTGCCCAGAGCCTATGACCCTCGGCCGTGGGGTGTTTTGTTGCGTATTGGTTATTATATTGACATTCATTCATTGCATCAATGTAGGTGTCTACATCCAACAACACATCACTAAATTGTGCTTCGATCTTTTTTAAATTGTTTTTACTAAGATATGTAACGAGAGGGGTTATTCCTATGCCCGACACCACCGGAAGAGTGCTCTTGTTTTCCATATTTGTTTCTCTGAACAGTATGTCTTGCCAGGTGTCTTTGACAAAGTTGTAATCTGAAACATCAAAATCCACATTCCAAAAATTTTTAGAAAAAGTATGAGTATCTGGAATTGGCCTGTTTTTATCTAATTTGTCAAGCACAAAGGTTTTGAAATATTCTTTTGAAAATTCTTTGAAGTTTTCTTTGTTGATTGACTGGAAGGAATCATGATCCCTTAGATCCCTGAACATCTCTGTCAAGCACACATGGACGTAAACTTTGTTGTAATTTCTGTAAAACCCTTTGTCTATTGCTGTCTTTATTACGGAGTACTGGTGGAGAATCCAATCGTTTGTTCCCCCACACCATGCTATCATCAACCAGTCTGCTTGTAATTTTTCTGCAAGGAGATTAGTGTAAAATTGACTATGCCTTGCATCAACATCGTTGAATAATGGTTCGTCCTTGGAATTCCCGAGGCTGTCTCCCCAGGTCCAACTGTCACCTATGCAAATTATTAAATTACTTTTTCTTGATACTTTCTCTGCTATCCATTCTCTAGTACCGTTTGTGTTATGATTGTTACCGTACCAAGAGTATGAACTTTCTATAGGGGCGGGATACAGTTTCATCAGTTACTTAATGAACTGATCTATCGCTTCGGCGTACCACTGTCGGTAGTGCTGTTCTATGCGTTCGAATGGGATCTGGTCTCTCTGTGCTACAGGTATGCCTGGTAGTTCGTTCTTCAATACTTCTTTGTTGATTAGATCTAGTATCACCGTGTACTCCAATGCCTTGCCAGGTCCGATCTTCTTCTTGGATAGTTCCACGAACTCGTCGAACTTCCCGTCAGGTTTTATAATGTACTTGACGCAGAAAAATCTTTTTTTGTTATGTTTACTACCCATAGAATCCAGTCACGGTTAGTACATACCTATCTTCGTGCCCAACGTTACATCCGCTGTGAGGTGTGTCTTGGTTAAAGGTCAAGATGGTACCTTTTTTTAAGTTGTACGCAACATCTGAACCTACGAACAATGCATGACCTAGTTTTGGATCGGTCATTGATATCCATAGTCTTCTCACCTTTTTTCTTTTCTTGGAATTATTTTCTAATCCAAAATCTCTCAGCATTGAATCATATCTATCGATATGAGGAATACTGACTGTTCCGGGCGGGTGATGTAATATTTGCACTTTTGATTTATTTTTATCCATTTTGTATCTTCGCCAAAAACCTGCCGGGATCATTTCAAAGAGAATTGTATTAGTGTAACGATAGTAATAACACACATTTTTGTTTGGGGTGTATAATTTTTTTACTTTTTTACTAAAAGCCAACTGGTCTCTGTTTCTGTTTTTGTGATAACTTGTTCTCTCATTGTCAAAGGTTGCATCTATCCTTGTGGATTTTTTTGATGTCAGCTTAATCATCTCATCAAATGGCATTTTAACCTTGCCTAAATATGTTATTTCTTTATGCATTTGAAAGTCTTGCTAATTTTATCATTACACTTGCTAAATTAATTTCAGGATCAGCAACAAACGAATGATCAACTAATCCTTGCTTAATAATTAGTACTGCTTTGTCTTGGGCGTCTTCATTTTTGGCAACGATATCAAGGTTGTCATACAGCCATCTGTATATCTCCTCACACTCCTCTGGTCTCGCCTGGGCACACACAAGTTTCCTTGCTTCTTGTATCTTGCCTTGTTTAAACAGCTCAACCATCTGCAGTCTGTAATCCTGTTGTCCCGAGTCTCCACTTGCTGGAGGCATAAGTTTACCATCCCTACAATTCTGTTGTAGCATGTTGATGCATTTTCTCAAATCAGGATACGATGCTTTCACATAAGTGTCAAGCACTTCTATGTCTGGGGTCACTTGCTCTGTGATAAGAATCTCACAAGCTCTTGCTGTGAATTCTGTCTTGTCAATAGTTTCCATATGGAAGCCTTGGCATCTGCTGTGCAGTGCAGGGATAACCCTGTTGGGATAGTTACAAGTTAATATAAATCTTGCTGATGTGTGATACATCTCCATGACACCACGCAAGGCCGCTTGTCCATTTGGACTCATGTAGTCTGCCTCATCTAGTAATACATACTTGTAATCACCAAATGGCATTATCTGTACGAAGTTGTTGATCTTCTCTCTAACTGTGTCCACTGAATTTTCTCTCGAGGCATTTATTTCTAGTATGTCATAACTGCTGACATCTAGTTCCCCAAACAACACTTTCGCAAGTGTAGTCTTGCCTACGCCAGGTGCACCACTTAATAGTAAGTGTGGGATCGCTTTGTCTGTGATCCAAGATTGTATTTGTTGTCGCTGTGCGTCGTCCCTAACAACATATTCTTTCAATGTCTTAGGTCTGTATTTTTCTACCCAAAGTTCTTTCATATGTTGTTATTATATTAAATTTGATTCTCTTTGTCTATATAATTGTTCAGAGGCCATGTTCTTGCCCTTGGCTTCTACCTGTATGTCAAAATTTTCTGAGAACGATAATGCCCAGTCATTTACTGTTCTGTTTGGTAATAGATCCGAATGTGCCCGTAGTTTCTGTTTTTTGCAACCACGTTCCAGTAGATCCTTCATGTTGTGCATCTCTGTGTGCATAGTGTCTGTCAATCCTGCGACTGCAAGGTGCTCGTCTCTGGAATATGAATAATGCATACTGGGTCTCACACCACGCCATGAGTCTATGACTCTCTTGACTCTGTCGTCTGTGGCTTCTATGTATTCTTCATCTCTGATCCAGTGATGATGTATGTCTAGTACCAATGCTAGATGTTTCTCAAGCATCAACGATTGATCCAATCCATGTGACATCTCGTCATTCTCTATGGTGATCAAGTTCCTTGCTTCTGGTGATAGTTTGGGTAGTGCTTTTATGATACCTTCCGGTCCTTGCTTGCCTGAGATGTGTACGTTTATCTTGCAACCATCTTGGAAGCTCTTGCCAAAGCCCATCCAACGTGCCAGGTCTGCATGGTATTCAAATTCTTCTATGCTTCTGTCTACTATCTCAGGTGTTGCACTTGCCAACACACAGAACTGTCCTGGATGGAAACTGATCTTGACATCATGTTTCCTGGATGCTTCTCCCACGGGTGCGAATATTTTTGCTAGGTGATCTTGTATCTCTCGTTGTTGCCACCATGCTTTCCAGTCCTTCTCCGTGTAGCCCTGCAACTGCTCACTGCCAAGTCTGACCATCCTACGTCCTGGCGGTAGTGTGCCAACACGTTCTATCATACGTACTGCCGCGGCTGAATTATGATTCATGATGTCCCACTGTCGTTGTTCTGCCTCGTCCTTGTGTTCCCTCAACCAACGCATTGTCGTTGATCTGCCATTGAGATCTCTGTCCTTGGCATTGACTTTCATTCCACCAAATTCAGATGTGTCATTGAGCCATTTACAGCAGAAGCCGATACGTTTGTGCATGTTGTTATTATAACAGATTGTAGAAGTGTGTCAACAGCAAGGCGGAGTATTACCGCCCTACTGTTCGTAATATGATATTACTTTTGTGATTCGTAGGCATCCAATGTTTTTTGGAATTTACCTGCGTGTGACTTCTCTGCTTTTGCTAAAGTTTCAAACCAGTCAGCGATCTCGTCAAAACCTTCTTCTCTGGCTGTTCTCGCCATGCCTGGGTACATGTCTGTGTACTCATGCACTTCACCCTTGACTGCAGATTTAAGGTTGTCCGCTGTCTCTCCCATCTTCTCACCTGTCGCTGGATCACCAACTTCTTCCAGGTACTCTAGATGTCCGTGTGCGTGTCCTGTCTCACCTTCGGCAGTGCTTCTGAACACAGATGCTACATCCGGTGCTCCTTCTATGTCGGCCTTCTGTGCGAAGTAAAGATATCTTCTGTTGGCTTGTGACTCGCCTGCGAAAGCATCTTTAAGGTTCTCGGCTGTTTTACTATCTTTCAGTTCCATAATGTGTTTCCTCGTAGTTGCAAATGCGTACTATTCGCAATGGTTAGTTTTAAACGAAAAAAAGGAACCACTAGGATTCCTTCTTTATAATTATTATAAACTAGTTATCTGGATTTGTCAACTAGTCTTCTAGAAGAGATTGCATCATTGCCCAGTGTCCTATTATGTCACTGCAATTCAGTTTGAAGCCGAACTCTCTGTCTATGTCTCTGAGTATCTTGTTTGCTTTGGCCATGCTCAGGCCCACGTTGGCCGGCATCGGTATTGCATTTATTGTTTTCCTCTTCAGTGCTTTTGCGGCCTGTACCCTGTGCCAACCATCAGTCAGCAAGTAGTAGCCTGAATCTTTTATTGGGGTCACTAGGATAGGATCCCATGCACCCTCTTTCTTTAACTTTGCAATCCATCCGCTTTTCTCTTTGTTCAGAGGGCGTACTGCACCTAGTCCCATCTCTGCCATGGTGACTAACTTGCTTATTTCTACTTTAATTTTTTTAAGTTTAATCGCTTTCATATTGTATGTTATCTATGTCCTGTATTATTTCCCATCCAGCACCTTGGGGGAAAGGTTTTCTTATTGGGTAATCATTTACATCTGAGATCTCTCTGTATTTGTTTGCACAGGGTGGACCACAGAATGGTCTGATGATTCTTTTGTCGTATTTGGTATCGTGTATGCTGTCGTACCAGTAAATTGCGTTTGTGAAAGTTTTCTTGCAGACGTAACAGGTATGGTTATTCATATTTGTTTAACTCTAACCATTTTGTTAATATATTTGTACTTCTAATGTCATTTATTTGTAAACCTTCTAGAAAATATGGTTTGTAGAGATCTGCAAGATCCACCTGTCTTTTGAAAATCTGCCGGCTGTTTCTCTGCCAATTCATGTGTTCCTCAAACGACAATTTATTATATGGCTTGTCTCGTTTTATTCTACTATAGAAAAAATTAGCTAACTTATAATCAGAACAATAACATAATATAGTATTATCTTTTAAAAGTAATGAGAATTTTAGATCATGACTACTGCAAACACCTGTCACTTCAATAGATTTTACATACTGTATTTTCTCATCATAGGAAGTCTGCATAAATTTGTACCATTTCAATTTTAAAACTTCTTTGTCAAGCACCATGGTGTTGTCATTGAACCCTTGGAACACATCTGGATTGTAGAGTGCAGTTATTAAATCACCTGCAAATCCACCATTGAATAAAATAATTTTGAAGTCTTTGTTAATCATTGCCAGGCAGTTTAGTCATCTGTTGGGCACCGCCCATGTTGACGTATCCTGCTTGTTTTGTATTGAACTCTGGCTCATCATCTGAGACTAGCAAGATATCATTCTCATCTATCATTCTCACTTCTAGTTCAACACCATCTTTCGCTACCTTGAATGCTCTCGACCATCTACCGTGTGCAACCATCAACCATTGTCCAACTTCGACATCGTCTTGTTGATTGCCTATGGCATATACCTTTGCCCAACGTGGATGTATTCCGCCTGCAGAGCCATCATCGTCCACAAGGATAATCCCGCCCTTGGATTTCGTTTCTCCAAAGTGCATGTCGGATACTAGTATTCTTTTTTTAAGAGGAGTTATGTCGTTATCGACAGTGTACTGTTTTCCACCATCTGATCCAAAACCTTTTGCTTGTGCTGATTTAATGTCCATTATAGAACTATTGTAACAGATTTAATCTATTCCGTCAAGTGCCGCGTCTATGCCTTTGCTGGATTTGTTTTCCGTCTCTGGTTTGAAAGCACTGACTGTCTTGGTGACCGTTTTTGGTGCCGGTTCTACTTTCTTTTCAGCCACAGGTTTCGCCTTGGCAATAGGTGTCATTGATTTGACAGTTTTCTTGGGCTCAGTTTTTGGTGCTGGTGTAATTTTGGCTTTGGTAGGTGTATCGTCTACTACACCCTTGGGTGCTTCGTAGTATTTGCTTATAATTGCTTCCTTTGGTGTTGCAATTGAACCACCTGGTCCAACAATATCTCCCCTGGCATTGACATTCATATTACCAACTGCTGGCACACTCTCGTTGGCCGATCGTAATTTTTCTATATCTACCATACGTCCTTGCATGGTTCTGTACATTCTTTTTCTTGGTGCTCTTGCTACCATAATATGCTCCTATTATAAATTACTTATCATCGTAAAAACTCAGCGATATCTAAATTGTAAAGCAGTGGATTGATTTTGTGTACACCTATCAAAAACAAACAGAAACTGGCCACGCTTGATCCTCTTCCAACACCCCAAACAACATTATTGTCTCGTAGGGTATCGATGAAATATATCAAAAACTGTAAAACTTTAATGAACTCCTTCTTCTCAAATAAATCATATTCGTGTTGTACCCTCATTTTTTCTTCATCTGTTTGACACTTGTCCAACATCCATTGTAGAACATTTATTTTGTAATATTTTTCTGGCATATGCCATTCATCTATATTCTTTTTATCAAAATCTTTTAGCGATTCTCTTTTTGGAGTCTTGTTGATGTTTGGTAGATCGAGTTTCAATCTATTGAGGCTAGATGTATATTTTTCCACATCGTCAAAAAATAGTTTTGATATATCAAACCCTGGATCATTGTAAAGTAAGTCCATTGCGTCTTGCTCAGTGAAAGTAACGTCACCGTGTTCGTTAGTACTTGTTTTTAGTAGCATACGATATATTGTAAACGCAATCCGCCTATTTTGTCAATGAGTAATTACAAATCCTTGAGCTCTTGGTAAATTTGTGGATAGGTATTTTTCCAATTGGTATTTCTTCTACGATCCAGCTCATTTAGATATATTTTAAACTGCTTCATTCTAATCAATTGTGGCTCTCTTTGCTCAAATTCTATCATATTACCTTCCATAAAATTCTTGTGATTTACCTTCACAGAGTCTGGGAAACCATTTGTGTTGGTATCAAACAACTCAATTGCCTCTCGAAGTCCCCAATCATTTATTTTTTTTCCAAAAATACCGGGATAGAGATATGGCAACCCGTCTCCGTCATGGTTGGCGGCCTTTGTCATGCTCCAGTATATTGGTTTTATTTCCTTGGACCACTTGTTTATGTGTTTGACCATGTCCGGCATGCCCGGAACGGCTGTCACTGTCAACGCACTGTTGATCCCTTGCTCTATGTTAGTTTTATACAATATGTGATTGAAGTTTTCCAGGGCAAGTTTAAGATCCAATCCAGACCTCACGTATTCACCCTCCTTACCAAATGCATCACAACTGAAAAATATCTGCACTTTGTCTAGCCTGCCAGACTTCTGCAAACGATCGAGCCTATCGATCCACCCTTTAAATCTCTCTTGTTCAACATTATGATTACTGAAAAATACTAAAGTGAGATCCGGGTAGTCTCCCTTCTCAAGAAACTCTATGAATCTAAATGTCTCTTTCTGTAGGAAAGGTTCTCCGCCTAGCACAATTACTTTGTGTAGCTTGTGTAGATTATTTTCAAACCATTTGAATAAAAGCTCTGTGTCTCGCTCAATGTTTGGATTTAATTTAAAATTACTAGAGTCAAGTGTAACCCCGTCTTGGTCAAATCGTCCAAAACGTTTTTCTTCTTGATGTATTTGTGAACTATAATGGGCCGCACAATAAATGCAACGTTGATTACAGGTGTTCCCCCAGTACACTTCGAGCATCCTCGGAGTCACATGTACCGCTTCGGGCTCGGTTTCAAGTTCGGGAGGAGCAGTAGTACCTTCCATTTTTAAATGTATTGTTCTATCCGAGTGTCCTCCTGCTTCCTCGATATGTTTACAATGTTCACAGCCGTTGCCCGGCCATATGCCTTCGAGCATTTTTTTCCTGTCTGCAATTTTGTTAGGTATGTTGTGAAAGTTGATTTCACCATTGTCCGTGGTATACTTTCCAAATCCTGCTTTGTGACAGCTGGCGCTGATACCATCTGTGAGATAGACTGTACTGTGTGTCCATTTTAATTGACAGGCTACGCCTTTGTTGATAGGGAAACGTTTAGGCGGTTGCTTTGAAATACCCATGATTATTTCTTAGTATTTTTCCCACCGTCTAATACCTTGGGTTGAAATTTGAAAACTTTGGCATGATATTCGTGTTTATTATCTACTGGTATTGTTTGGTTGTTCCAACTGAAGTGTCCAGTGTATATTCCCTTGTCAAGTTCCTGATCGAATGTAGCAGTATCGGGTCTCAACCACCATGGATCGAATTTAGTAAATTTAGGTGTCCACCAGTCATTTCTATCGAGTAGTAATAGTTCATTACTATCTTTTGTTATGCTGTAAGTAATGCCGTCGCCTTGCCAAGATGAAAGTTCTATTGTGCTTATAGTAATTTTACTATCCAGTATTGAATTAGCCTTGCAGAAACACACCGCGGCCATTATTTGATCGTATGGTGGTTTTGGCAATTCTATAAATCTGTTCGTTGTGCTTTTTTTGAGAGTGAGATACAACGGTTCGTCTCTCCAAGTTGTGATCGTGTTGGCAAAAATCTGTTCGAACAGATTTTTCAACCTATCAAAGTATTCGGTTTGTTCTTTCAGGTTTGCTGTGTGAGTGCAGAGTGAAACATTCACACTGTATTCATTAGGAAACAGTTCTCCGTCTACGATTATAATTGATTTGAATTTTGTCTTCCAAGTAAAACTGTTTGGCATATCGATACTTACTACTCTATATTGATAAGATCACCGATATCTGGTTCACCTCTTGCTTCTTTATTTTTCTTGTGCCATTCTTCAATCCGCCTTTGTCCTATTGCATCTTGATATGTTTTTAATGCCTGTTGCAGATTGAAAAGTAGTTCAGGATTTCTTCCTCGTCTTGCTATTGCTACCTTACGTGATAGTTCTTTGATTCTTTTTGATATGTCCTCTTCGCTTAGGTTACCAATTTCTTCTTGTAATGGATGGAAGTACATAGGACTCCTTAATTATTATGCGTATTGTCTACCAAGCTGATGCATTAGTACAGTAACACCTGAATCCGCACTTATGAATTCATATAACACTCTTCCTATTCCCGGTGCTACTTGATCTGACGTTCCATCGCTTCCATGCACGTTGGTTGCCTTCATTATTGCACTAGGGAAAGTCAAAGTTGTTGCACCTGCATTAACGGTCAAGTCTAATGTGAATCTTCCACAAGATCCAGATGGGAAATTTAGAAACGAAAATGTAGTGTCAGCAGTTATTGTAGCAGTCTGGTAATGTCCGTTTTCAAAGTTAAGAGCAATCGCTCCTCCACCCACTGTTCCGTGTGAGTATACAACTTCTCCATTATCCTGCATCACTGCGTTTTGAATTGTTACGCCGTTAAAATTGTTTGCCGAATTGAGGTTTGCTTTGTTTGTCTGCATAGCCTCGATCTCTGATTTAGCTTCAGTGAAGTTGTTTTTGATCGAATTAAAGTTATCTCTCAAACCCTGTGAAGAATTATCTTGCCCTGCCTTTGGGTAAGTTGCGTCTACGTTTCCTGGTACAATATTACTTGCCATTAAAATATTCCTTTATCTCTAAATTTTAGATATTTAGCGTTGACTCTGTCCACGCTTATTATTGTTCCTGCTTCAGGCACTTTTTTGGTAAAAGTGATGGTAGTTGTTTTATTTGTGGAATCAACAGAGAGTGAAATACCATATTCGTGATCAGCTGATCTAAGCTCTGTGTCTGCTGTTGGGTTGATGTGCCCAGCGAAACCAGAGGCTGTCCATCCTTCACCTGCTATCACTATATCCGTTCCTTCCTTGATCAAAATATCTTGTTCGTGTACTATTTCATTTACCACAAATACCTTCGTCAATCCATCGCCTATGAATTCTGGTGTTGCAGTTTTGCTTTTGTTGATAATGTATCTGTCTACTATGAAAGAAATATTTTTGAATTCAATATTTTTATCACTGATTCTTTTCTTTACAAGCTCTGCAGTTCCTGGTTTACAATAACATACAGGCACCGCTAAAACAAAGCCCAAAGGAGCAAGATCGCCACTTTGTGTTGTTTTCATCCATAATGGAAGATAATCGTATTCTTTGTGCCCAAGTGTTTTCATTCTGGATCGCATGTTGGCAACTGCGTTGGGATAGATCCTGTTTATAAATCCCAAGTCTGCACTCAATTGATTAGCATACCTGACTTTAGAACCACTTGTCGAAAATGAAAGTCCACCATCTGTGGTAACTTCATAAACAGAGTAGTCGGCAGATGCATATGTGTCAGAGGCCCTCGGTCCTAGCACTGGTGTTGCGATATCTGATCTTAAATTAATTGTACTAGACACTGTTTGGCCACTGCCGTTTACCATATCGTCTTTTACTTCGATGTAAACAACCTCATATTTTGTTATTCCGTTTTCTTTTGCTACTGCTGTCTTTAAATCACCAAAATAAAGTTTTTTTGGAGAATGGTTTTGTTCCATCTGTTGTTGGAATGTTGTAAGTGTCTGTGCTTCAAGACCGGCCATCATCAACATGTCCGGCTTATTTTTCATTCCAAAGTTTTCATCCTCGGGTCTGTACATGTATTCAGGATTGTTTATACTGTAATCTTGTGCTATGTTATAAAATAGATTTTGGTCAAACAATGATGTTGCATGTCCTGTCATGTTTCCGTATTCCAGCGATGTAAATGGAATGTCAATGCTCAGTGTGAATTCTTTAGTCGACGCTGATGTTTGATATTGATTGCTTACTGCAACTGTAAAGGTAAAAGCCCTAGTTGAATCTGTAAAGTCAGCATTATCTATTGTTCCAACTAGATTTCCAGAACTTGAAAGTGTTATTCCCGGTGGTAAACTTCCAGCCGTAAGTGTGTATGTCAAAATACTTTGTGTTTGCTCCGCAACTGCTTCTATAGAAAGAATACTAGGAATGTCTGCTTTAAGTGTTCCCACATTTGAGGCAGTGGTGAATTCGATACCAATATCAATTTCACCGATCACTTTCATTGTGAATTGTTGGTCTGTAAAAACATTTACTCCTGTTTGCACAACTCTGTTTGCTCTGACTGTAAAGTTGTAGGTAGTTTCGACTGCAGGCTGTCTTGCCAAAGTTCCGTAAATTTCACCTGAGCTCACATTTATATTCAGTCCAGGTGGTAATGAACCTGTCTGTATTGTGTATTCCAGATCGGCCTGTAGTGGATCAAAATCTTCCACGTCAATTTTTATAGCAACATTGTTATTGTGTCTGAAAGTTCCTAAATCTGATCCTGTTTTAAATACTGGTCGTCTACTAGCACTGAAGTCCATAGTCAATGGTGAACCATCTATTGCATTCATGTCTATGGTAATGGCTGTGTTAGACACTCTCCAAAAATCTGCCGAGTAAACAAATATAGAGTTTGTCTGTTCTGTAGAGCTTACACCATCTGATACTCTTATTATGAATTCAAAATTTTTGCTTATGCTTTTCGATACGATGGTTTTGTCGTATGGCTCACCGTCATAAGTTTCATTTCCATCATAACCGCCACGTTCTCCGTACCTCTGGTCATCTGTTAATTGTACTACACCTGATATCAAACCTGTAGTAGTCATAGTCAGTCCCGGAGGAAGTGAGCCCGACACTAATTCATATACAAGTTGTTGACCTGAGGCAGTGTCCGAGTCAGTTGCAGATAATTGGACTGACATTGATGCTCCATCAATTATCCAATACAATCCAACTCTGGTAGAATCGTCCATTTTGAGTTGCCCTGAGGCAGTGTTGAACGTTGGTGCGTCTGCACCAACAACATCCAGTGTGAATGTCCTGTCTGTGATTTTGGTACCGGCCGTGGCTCGCACGACGAAAGTGTAAAGAGTTCTCTTGGCAACCTCAGCCGGAGTACCTGTTAGTAAGCCTGTGGATGTTACCTGCATTCCTGCGGGTAGGCTCCCTGCAATCACGGAGTAAACTATGGCCGTTGAATCACCAGGAAGAACAGGATCATTCGCTTCTAGTTGTAGCGAAAATGATGCTTGTTCATCTATAGATGCAATTTTACCTGCTGTGGTTGTCCACACTGGTGTTGCCATTGAAATACTCCTTACGCAGGTATTTATGGGCGATTACCGAGTATTATTCTGTGTACGAATCAAGTGTTCGAGATGCTGTTGCAGACTTTCCTTCTCTATCTTGTCAGTAGCACGTCGTATGGCCTCTTCCAAACGTTTGATTTCAGAAAAAGGGGTCTTATGTCTATTACGGTCGTTGTAATGTTTTCTCATATTGCGTTGTGCAAGACGGATCTTATTGTGTTATTATGCTTGATCGTAGAACGGTATAACTCTTAAAGTTCCACCTATCTTGATCTTCATATATCCAGTTGGCTGTGCAGGTATTGCCGTTGCACTTCCTGCCGAACCTACAGTGGTCTGCGTTGGAGTGTTGAAATCTACAGTTCCTGTACCTTGAGTGTTTATTGATAAATCACCGTTGGACGTATCTATTTCTAATTTGTCTGTTCTAACCGTTGTTGCTTCCATCAATGTGAAGTTGGCCTCAGCGGCAGTAAGTTTTACACCTGTTCCACTGACAGTAACGTTTTGACCTGTTGCGGCAGAAAGTGTAATTCCACCTGTCTGTGCAGATAAAGTGTTTCCATCAAGTCTTAGATTGTCAACGTTTAGTTGACCTGTCGTAGTCTGTGTTCCTGTTGCTGTGATAGGACCAGTTAGCACAATCGCTCCTGTTCCTGCAGGATCAATAACGACGTCACCATTGGTATCTGTTGAAATTGTTCCGTCAGCAAGTATGTTCAAATCTCCAACGTTCAAAGTGCCTGTTGTCAACGAACCGGTCAATGTTTGGTTAACACCTGTAGCATCACCACCAATGTTCAATGCACCACTGATATCAGCAGATGCTGAATTGACAGCGCCTAGTACATTTACACCTTCACCGAAAGTGACTGCACTTGAGTCATTGCTGACAATCTTCGTTCCAACAGCATCCATTTCAAGAGTGATCGAACCAAGCACTAAATTTCCAATGCCGGACGGATTGATTGTTAAGTCGGCGTTTGATCCGTTACTTGTGATTTCGTTTGTAGTCAATGAACCTGCTGTAAGCAAACCATTAACAGTAGCACCACCTGATAGTGTTGCGGCTCCAGTCACACCCAAGGTTGTTGAAACTGTTGCGGCGCCTGCCACTGCCAAAGTTGATCCATTAAAAGTTAAGTTGGCTTCACCTTGCACTGCGTTTGCACCTGTTACCGTTGTGATTGTATTATTTGTTGTACCCGTCAATGCCGCCTTTGTGTCTGCATAGGCCTTAATGCTTTGTTGTGTTGCTAATTTTACAGCACTGTTTGACGCCATGTTGTCTTCGTCTTTGATGCCGGTTACTGTTGCACCATCACCGGCTATGCTCAATGACGTGTTGGCCGCTAATGCACCGCCAATGGTACCTGCCGCGGCTACAACTAATGCACCGGTTGTCTGTATATTCTCTGCTATTGTAATTTGTGTAGAATCATCTGAACTAATTGTAGTTCCGTTGAATTTTACTGCACCTAAATTGATACTTCCTGTTCCATTAGGAGTAACTGTGATGTTACCATTAGTGACCCCAGTAGTAATTGAGTGAGTGCTGACGTCTAGGTTACTGTCTAGAGTGGTTAGGTTATTGTCTGCACCGTATAATTCGTCAAAGTTGCTGTTAATTTTGTTAAATGCTGTTCTTAACGGATCACCTGTTCCGTCGTTTGCACTTGTTCCTATGCTGATAGATTGTTTTGCCATTGTTTAAGTTCCTTGTTATGAGAATATTTATGATTGATTTTATAAACCAAATGTAAAATTATACGTCAACTGACACACGTTGGAATTTGAACACAGTGCTATTGCTCGTGATGTTCGTTGCCAACAATCTCACATTACCATCATCGATATCTGCTGTGAAAGTGCATAAAGGTACAGAGTGATTGGTTGTTGAGCCAAACACAGTCAAGAAAGCCGCTGTTGTACTGTCATCACTAGGTCCGTGTACAACACTTGCTTCAACAGTCTCGAATCTACTGTTGGTTGCATCAGAGATCGAAATAAAGTATCTAGCACTTCTGTAAGTGGCTGTTGCAAATGAGTCAACAACAGACACAGCTGACGTGGCCACAGTGGCACTGTTGTCATTGATGTCTGAGTGGTTAAGAGTTGCACTTGCAGTTGCAAATCCTAGATTTCCGTTTCCGTCTGTTTTTAATAATTGATTGGCACTTCCATCTGATGTGGGGAAAACTAAACCGCTTATAGAAACTGAACCTGTTCCATTGCCTGATAATTCTAATGCAGAGTTACTTTCATTTGTTGTAATAGTGTTGTCAGCGATAGTAACACCATCTATTACCATACTTTGTGTAGTTGCAAGTGTTGTGAAAGTACCCGCCGCAGGAGTTGTTGCACCTATTACAGTGGCATCTATTGTTCCGCTGTTGATGTCTGCCTTTGCCAACACAACCTGTCCTGTTCCGGCTGGAGCAATCACAAGGTCTGAGTTAGACTGTGTAGTTTTTATCTCATTATCTGTTATATTAATATTTGAGTCAACAGTAAGGCTTGAAACAATCACCGATCCTGTTCCGCCTGGTGCAAGGTTGATATCTGCATTGGAACTTGATCCGATCGTGTTGTCATTGAAAGTAAGATTGTCAATTGTTGTTATGCCTACTAGGTTTGTGGCACCATTCACAGTCAGCTGGCCGAGTGTTGTCAATGCAGATTCAACATTTAAAGTTGAACTCAAGACAGTTGCACCATTCAAAGTAGTTGTGCCTGTTACATTTAAAGTACCGCCGACCGACAGTTGATCATTTATGTTGATTGTAGTGGAATCATCTGAACTGAAACTAGTTCCGTTAATTTTTATTGCACCGAACACAACTGAACCTGTTCCGTTTGGTATAAGGTTAATGTTATCGTTGGTCCTTGTTCCTTCAATTCTGTTATCGTTGATGTTTATTGCAGGTAAACGTATGGATCCTGTACCGTTGGCAGACAGCACCAAATCATCATTAGTCCTGTTAGCCGATATGTTGTTACCCGAAACGGTGATGTCACCTGAAAACAATGGTGATGCGTATAATTCTGCGAACATAGTGTTCACATTCTGCATAGCGGATCTTAACGTATCACCTGTTCCGTCATTAGCGTTTCCGCCAACATTTAAATTTATTCTTGCCATTTTTATACCTTAATAAGTCTTTTCACCATTTTAACCACTTGGCTGTTAGTGTTATTTACTGTTCCTAGCAACCTAATATTGTCACCACTTACATCAACAGTCAAATCAAGAGGCAAATAACCGTCTGGATCATTCGTTACCAATCCATAAGCACTCAGGAACCCTCCTGATGTGTTATGTGTGACATTTACGTCGACTAAACTGAACCTGCTGGCCGTGGTGTCTGAAATCTGTAGGTGATATTGAACCGATCTATATACTGTTTTGTTGAATGTATCAATCACCTGCGGTGATGACGATGCACCAGATATAGAAGCTGTACCATCTGACATGTCTGTGTTATCAAACAGGACAGGAGATGAGAACCAATTTAGCACGCCACTGCCGTTGGTCTGTAATACCTGGTTTCCTGAGCCATCTGCATTTGGGATCCTTATTCCGTTAACAAAAACATATCCAGATCCATTTGCTCTAAATTCTAAAGTATCATTACTGATTGTTGCTGTAATTTCGTTGTCAAATATTGACAATCCACTAGATGTAAGTTCATTGCTAGGGGTCAAAGTAATTGTGCTGAAAGTACCAGCGGCAGGTGTCGTTGCACCTATTACCGTGCTGTCGACTGTTCCTAGGTTCATGTCAACTTTAGATATTTGGACAGATCCTGTTCCGTTGGCTGATAGAACGAAGTCATCATTAGAACGTGTTACTTTCATAATATTGTCTGTCAGATTGATGCTTGAATCTATGGTAATGTTAGAAACGTTCACGACTCCCGTGCCTCCCGGAGTTAAATTTAGGTCAGCGTTTGAACTTGTGGCTATGATGTTGTCATTGAATGTTAAGTTGTCCACTGTGGTAGTTCCTACAAATGATGTAGCACCAGAAACGGTAAGACTGTGTAATGTCGCCAAGTCTGAAACAGCAAGAGTTGAGCCAAGCACTGCGGCCCCCGTGGTTCCGTGTGTTCCATTTGCGATCAATCCACCGCCTATCAAAACGTTTTCATTCATCTTCACCTCCGAAGAATCAATTGCACTGATTGTGGTTCCACTAGTGAACCCGATGCCGTCTATCACTACAGAACCTGTACCGTGTGGTGACAACACTAGATCGCCGTTAACGGCTCTTGCTTCGATGTTATTATCATTGAATGTGATTCCAGGGGTTACTATTCTGCCCGTACCACTTCCTTGTAACACCAAGTCGGAATTAGATAAAGTTGTGAAAATTTCGTTCTGGATAAAATGTATTTGTGAACTACCGGAATCGGTTGCATACAGTTCAGTAAAGTTATTATTAAGTTTAAGTCCTGATATTCTGATAGTATCACCTGTACCATCATCAGCCTGTGTTCCGATGTCGATTACTTCCTGAGCCATGTTAGATACTCGCTAGGGTGATCTTTTTCCAGATTACTGTTGAACCATCGTAGTTGGCTGTGCAAACATACAAGTTAGTTGCGTCCCAAGATATGGATCCTGCCACGTCGCCTGTGTTTCCAACCGCAGTTGCAGTTTTTGTTGTTGTGATCACTAGTCTGTCTGCATTTACCTGCACCTGTCCTGTACCGTTTGGATCCAGTATGATGTTACCGTTCGTGTCAACATTGACCAATGAATTTCCGGATAATGAAAGGTTGCCAGACATCATTTCTGCGAAATTGCTGTTGACCTTGGTCATAGCGGTACGTAAGGTATCGCCCGTTGCTGGATTTCCTACTGTTCCTGTGTCTATCGTTAATCTTGCCATAATGTGTTATTCGTATTTATTAAATAGTAATATGTTCATAGAAACCCTAAAAACGATGAAGTTGCACAAGAGGGAGAGCAAACTGGGTACCATGCACAATTATCACAGGAAGAACCTGATCTATGTGTTCAAATGCGATGCCTGTTCGGAAGTGTTTAATAGGCCAAAAAGTAAAGTAGATCCAGATCGTGCCTCCAATGACTACAAACACGTGTGCAATAATTGTGATTCCAAGAAGTTTGCCCAGTCAGTGGGCGTCAAGATGCGTCGGGTGTATCAGTTGGACGCCAGCAGTACCAAGACTCTATAGTTCTTTCCATTTTATATCATCTCTATAACCATCTATCCATCTTTGTAAGTCGGCGTATGTGCCACACTTTATATTGGATTGATCAAAGTACCATTTCAAAAAAGTATTGCCTTCGATGTATTCTTTCCTGTTGATGAAATAAAAATTAGTTTTGGGGAATTTCCTAAACGTCTGCCTTAGATGATACATCCATTCGTATTTGAGATATGCTTTCATGCTGTCCCTGTTAGGATAGTTTACAGTATTTTTATAGATATTATTTTGTAGTCTACTAGGTTCATCCATTTCCCATTGTTGGGCACCCAGTATGTCAAATGCTAAAATCACAACGTTTTTGATTCCCGATTCGGCCGCCATCAGCACCGCCGAACAACCAGAACCTCTGGACTTGGAAAAGTCATTTGTTTTTATTTTTCCTTTTTTGATGTCCCCACCTCTCCATATCCTGTATATTTTTAGTCCCTCAGGAACTTCCATTTCTTTGTCACCTTCGCATATGAAATTCCATTTCGGTATGTCGTCTATTCCGTGTATCTCTGGAGATTCTTTGCCATCGTTGTGCCAACGCAGTAATTCATCATACATCTCAGGGCTGACTCCTACAATGTGATCACACAGCTTAGGATGATCCCTATATATGGCGTTGCACCCGTATATCTTGCCGTTGCCTTTTAACGTTTCTATTGGAAAAATATTTCTTGATTCACCGTTGCCTATTATGAAAGCTGTGTCCATTATACTCCAAAGGATTCTCCACAACCACACGAACTAGAACTGTTTGGATTTGATATCTCGAACTGTGAACCAAAGGTTTCTTCTACCCAGTCAATTTTCGTTCCAGCCACGTACAGCATGGATGTTTCATCAACAACAAATCTGCCTGTACCCCAGTCAGTCATTTCGTCGCCCTCCTTGATCTCTTCCTTTGTTGTTATGAATCCCCACTCGTATTTAAATCCTGCACAACCGCCACCTAGCACCGCCAGGCTCACTGCGTACTTGTCCGTATTCTTTTCAAGCAGTTTCTCCATTTGACCTTTTGCAGAATCTGTAATATCAAACCATTTCATACTAGTAATTATCTTTCTTTGTACCACTGTTTTGAATCCCCACGGACATCCAGAATTTTGTAGCATCTATTTTATTTTCAAAACTCATGTAGGCGTTTTGGTGCTCCCAGTGATTGGCCGGGTTTTCTATCTCACCTGCGGGTTTGAACCACCAACCCCACTTTCCGGTGCAATTTGTTTGGCACCAGTCTATGCAATCACCTGCTACACCGTTGTTGTTCATGTCTATGTTGAATTCAAAATGTTGCATGTAACCACAATCCTCTGGTATTTTTTCTAAACCTGGATTACTTCTCTGTACTTTTACTTTACCGTATGTGGTCATTACTTCCAGTTGTCCTCGACGAACTGGTCAGCACATTCCATCGGGTTTGGATTACCGTGGAACACTGCGACTTTGTTTCCATTCTCTATCTTAGCCGGATTCCTGAAAAACTTTCTGCCGTCCTTGGATAGCAGTTTGGTGTCTTTCAATCCCACCATTTCCCATTTGTAGGATCTTATCCATTCATCTGGCCAAAAGTTTGTGTCATTGATTGCTCTCTTTGTTATCCAGTCTTGGTCTCCGTGGTTCTGTTGCATAATCTGTGCGGATCTCTCCTGGAACTCATTCCAAACATAATTTAGTTTGCCCGACTGCCAACGCATGACGCTTGAATTACAAAGTGTCCAATCCTTAATTCTACATCTGTTGAAATCTCTTATTATCATAAATTTTCCTTGTTCCTTTAGGAATAGGTCATCAATATTATCAAATATAACCACATCGAGGTCGAAAAATAAAATATTTCCTTCAAGTGGGAACTCCGGGGAAAACATGTAGAGTTTGCTCCACCAAGACTTAATGTAAGGTTTATCTGTTGGGAATCTTATGATGTTAATCCCTTCGTCTATTCCTGACGGATCGTCTGTGACACAGTGGAACTGATATTCACATGTGGTGTGGCGTTTGACCATACTGGCAAGAACATTAACATATTTTGCAACATATTTGTTCCCCCATTTAACGCATACTACGTGATTCATAACCTTGTTTTAACCTTTCTATTTGTATCTGTTTCCAACTGTCGCTATCGAGAGTGTAAGGATATTCGCACTCTGTTGTGGGACCTGTAATTGTTCTAATACTTTTGATATTTAAATTATTATTCATTGTTTGATGTATATCTTGGATGGAGGCATCTGTGCCAAATGTCCTCTGTATGTCCACCTGTCCTATCTTTATGTAACCCAGTGACAGTTTAGGATCTTCCCAATCATATCCGTTATCTTTAAGCCATGTCCTGTATTGATCCATTTCTTCTTTTTTAAAGTCATGATCGGTTTCTGTTATCGTCTGTCCCCACTCGATGTCAAACTCGCCGGAGTAAAATTTTTGATGGTTAATTTCTGAGCATAGTGTTTCGGTCATGACGGGTGCATGTTCATCTCTAAATACCTCAAACAATGTCTTACCTACTTGTGACCAGTGTAGATAAACACCGCCCAACTCTCTGTCGTACCTGTTCTGCTTGAACAACTCAAAGTCTTTCTCATGCAAATCATGTCTAGGTGCATTCAAAAATGTTGTGATCTGAGAAGGTCTCATCCATTCAGGTTCTATTGCTTTTTTACGATCTGAGTTGACCCAACTTTCTATCTCATGACAGATATTGTTAAGTTGCCTGATAGCATATTTGGTTTCGTGGTCTGCCTGTTTGTAATATTTAGATATTTGCCATGCAGTACCTTGTAGATCTTCAAAATATCTATGTAGAAGATTACAACTTTCGTGTTTAAGTCTTTTTCCCGGTGTTGCAGATTCATCACCGTTGATTGCCTTGCCTATGGGCAGGCTACTGCTGTATTGGAAGTCGTCACCAACAAAAGGATGTATACTTTCGTATGGAGGTTCAAACTCGAAAGAATTGATTGTTGCAATATTTTCATTAAGTTCTCTAACAAGATAAGTCAGGTCTCTTTTTGAGTCAGCAAACCCTAGGAAGCAAAAGTTTTTTTCAAGTACCCTTTGATGTTTGAGATTATCTTTGAGTGCTTCCATCCACCTGTATCCTAACGGTGTGTCGTATACTTGGAAGTAGTAGGCCTTATCAGTCAGGCCTACTCTAACCATATCATGTATGAATTTATTCTTTTCTGTAGATGGCACTATTGGCTCCGTGTTCCATGCATTCACATTCAACGACATAACATCTATTATTTGTTGCGGCTCTGATGATATCATCAGCGGTATCAAAGGCGTGTTTGGCAAACATCTCAGCACCTACGCCGTCAAATATTGTTATCTCGGCGAGATCCAGTTCTTCCAGTTCCTTGAACTTGTCTAGATGTGGATCGTTTTCGTCCAACACCAATTTATGGTCAAAGTGGTTTTCCAACCATTTCTTGAGTGGTTTCAATCCTCCAAAGTCCACTGCCCAGTTCTTGTTGTCCAGGTCCTTGCAACCAAATGTGAATTTGAATGCCAGGCTGTATCCGTGCAGTAAGTGACAGTGTGAGTGATCTGCGTTAGGTTGTCTAAACACCGCAGACAGTCCTATGTTGTGTCCGTATGTTTTAGTTGAGTAGTAAGTCATCGTTTCTCCTTGCGTTGATGACTTGCAGAGTGTTTATAGAGGGTTGAAAGTCTTGAGTCCTCTCGATCATCAGTTCAACTTTTTGTCAATCTTCTGATCCATGTCTATCTGGAAAGCTGTATCTCTGATGCGATCCGTTAGATCATTTGGTATATTTAACTCGCCGTCTATGATGCTCTTAAGAAAATGTATCATCACAGTGAACTCATTTCTATTAGAAACTGTCTCCGGATCGATGCCATGTTTCTCCATAGCGTTCAGCATGGCCTCTGATACATCTACAAGAGCGGTGATACTTTTAGAGTGTTTGTCAAAGTGTGCCATTATACGATAATCTTTGGTTTCTCAGGAACCACAACTTTACTGAATACCCTATTGTACTCATCAGCGATCTTATCATTGATGTGTGCTATCGTTACGATCTTGTCAGTGAATATGTTGAATGGTACATCTTGTCTGGCAGTGGAGAAAAATGTACCAAATGCCAACCCTTGTGGGCCTTGCATCAGTACAAGTGCTTTGTCAATACTGATGTATGAGTCGGCCTTGCCTGTGAATTTCGCGATGACTTCCTCTCCTGAAGTCAGTTTAAGAGTAACTAGATCTCCATCTTTTATTTTATCAAACATATTACTATTATAAACTATCCTACAAGTTTGTCAATGTATTTTCTTAACTCTTTGTCCTGCACGTCAGGTGGAATATGATCAAAGAAGAATATCTGGTAACTGTCAGAACCGTACTTGCCTATTCCGTGTAGGTCACTAGCTTCCTTCTTGTCCCATGTTAGATATTGTTCTGTCATCTTTCTTATTCTTTTTGATCTTACTTCCCACATGCCCAGTGGTTTCAACATTTCCTGTTGTGTCTTTAACCTGCCACGTAGATATGCTTCGGGAGTGGGATATCTAGCAAATAATTTTGGTAAGATTATCTTAACATGTTTACGATATGTGAGGTTGAGGCACATCACCCCCACCATGTGTTTCCATCTCTTGTGTGGAGCCTTTAGTTGCTGTTGCACCATCAGGTGATCCACCATTGGTTTAATCATACAGTAATTTTATATTGGATTACTTTTTTGTCAACTGCTTGTTGATAAACTTGGCCATACCGTCGTATGTTTCCTGGAACACATTTCCATGTTGGCTCCATTCTTTGGGCATCTCCCAACGATCATGGTTTACCACAATCCACCTTGTGTCTGGATCGGAATATCCCATTAACTTGTGGAACTGATATATCCAATAACTTGGATCCACTGGTCTCTTGATATAAGTGTATCCTTCTGACCCAGTGTACATGTTGTTGATTTTGTCCTTTTCTAATGGGTGCAGATCAAAACCCAACATGAATATTGCCTTGGGCTTGAAAGTAAGTCCTAAAACACCAGCGTAAGGTCCGGTGCCCCAATGGAACGGCTGATCCTGTCTCTTGTCTCCTGAGTAAGGCAAGGGTGGCATTTTTTTGATGTTAGGCCAATGTGCAAACTGATCTGCCCAGTCCGGCCTAGTGTGTATTGTTGTTCCTTTGCCAACGGCATTTGCGGCCTGTTGGCACATATGCCTGTCTGCACATACCAGGTATTCCGTGACGAAATCTCTGTAGATTGCGTTGCAACCAATTACCGTGCTGAACAATTTCAATGGAGATATGTCAAATCCTCTCCTGCTTTCACCGTTCCCTACAATGCTTACAAACTTGGTCATAATACTATTTAATCACCCCTTTAGACGCACACAGAAGCCTGTATACTGCTGGTAAAATTGAAGTTGGAATAGTTGTACATTTCAGTTATTATCACTGACTAAACGCCATATGACACGATATCTATCCCATGCTTTCTTTAGTGTGGGATATTTTCTTCGGAGCTCGATGGCTTCAACTCCCACCATTTCCGCTTCATCATAAGCGGTCTCCTCGTCCTTAGCCTTCTGTGATTGCTCCACTAGGACACGATTGCCGTTTGACAATTGTTGGTACACAGTCTCTCCACCATCGGGAGAAACGAATATTGGTCCTGCTGTAATTTTCTTTGTTTGTTTTCTTTTTGGCATCAGTAATATTTCTTGTGGTCAGCACCAGGATGTGCATGTCTCATTCCGCCTATCTCTTTGCTATCGTTTTCGTGACGTGGGATGAAGTGTATGTGTGGCCACATGATGGTCTGTCCTGCACAGATCCCTATATTCATGCCAACATTAAATCCTGCTATCTCGCCTGCTTTAATTTTATCTTTGCCATACTGATATGCCATACCGTATGACTTGCCAATAAATTCTGAACTTTTTTCTTTAGGAATGAAGAGTGTGTGTCCTTTTACACAAGGGTATCTATCTTTGAAAACGAAAGTGAAATCTGATTCCATGATGGGGGTGTCGTTACCCAGCCATATGCTCTCGTCAACACTATTAACAGGTTCATATTCTTTCTTGTAGGTAGGTTTTTCCGATTGCATTTGTTTCAATTATTCCTATCTTAATATTAATGGAATTTGGTTTGTGTTGCAACCTTATTTCCTCCCAATATTTTGTTTTTGTTACCGAAGGATTTTGTTCAAAAACATTTAAGAGATTAACCAGGGCCTTCCTGACTTTCTCAGCGCCGCCGTGTTTTTTGCAGGTGTCTGACCTACCCACGTGTACAACTTTCGAGTTTATTTTGATTTTGTAAACACATGGTAAACGTATCCATTTCGTGGCCGGTATTTTACTGTGTTTAATTTTGTATTTTTCTACAGTGTAAAGATCTTGTATGGTGTACCATTTCATAGGACTTCCAATATAACATACACGCCGATGACCCATCCAACAAAGCCAAACCAGAAGTCGTCCCAACTCCAGTGTCCTTTGGTCCATAGGTCCAGTGCTTCTTTCACGATAGTTGCTACGAGCCCTAGGTATATCAATGGTTGCCAAAATATTGCTAGTAATGTCAAGAACAGAGACCAGAAGAAATGCAGTTGCAGATCAAATCTGAAATACCGCATGATGTGTGTGGCTATCTTTATGTAAAGAATTTTAAGATCCGTCTTCATTGAAGTCATCGTATAATGAATATCTTGCTGTCAGCTCTTCGCCTGCTTTGATAGGTTTTGTTGTTTGCAAATATTTGACCGGCAGTTGATGCCAGAATCCTGCAACATTTTTGCAGTTCGGTTCATCTGAATGATTGTAAAAGGCACCCAAGGCTGTCCTTATACTACCGTGAGGGAAGTTTTTATTAAGCACGTGAACAATGCCTAGCACCACATTTGCGTCAAAATCTTTTGTTGCAAACAATCCTAGCCCTTGTACTTTAGATTCTTTTATAGTCAGTCCGTAAGGTAATGGTTTATACATTTCTTATATTTAAACTCCAGTAAACTTTTTGCACTTTTCTTGCTTGGAAATAGCAGTCTTCTAGTGCGTTGTGTAGTCCTGTTCTCTTCTCATTCGGGTCACGTGGAACAAGCGAAAACAAAGTTCTCGAATCTCTTATCTGCCAATACTGCCATGGCACGGGCACTTTCATCTGTGCGTAAAAATTCTGTAGTATTGCATAATCAAACAATGGACCTTGGCACCAAAACACGTCCACTCCCACACACCATTTGTTTAACTGTTTGATAAAATATTTTAGATCAATCCTATCATGCTCTCCTAGTGCTTCTTCTCTAACATCCTCCTCCTGTTTGGCCCACCATTCCACTGTATCCTCCATGACATCCCTGCCCATGAGAGTCTGTGAATCAACATCAATCCTGTGGTACAAGCCCTGTGAGGGTTCTACATTTGTGTAAGGATCAAACTTGACACCGCCAATTGTCAATATTGTAGCGTCGGGTTTAGTGGATAATGTCTCTAGGTCTATCATTGCATGAATCATAGTATTATTGTACTACGAAACTACTAAATGTCAACTAGACGTCTGTTGGTAATTCTTCAGGTTTTTGATTAGTAAAGAAAATTAAACTTAACTTTGTTTTGATATCGTTTGTGAGGAAATTATCAGCACAATGAAGTTGGTTCTGATCCCATGTCACACAACTACCTGGTGTCCATTTAAAGACATTGTCAATTTCCAAACCTTCGAGGAACTCGTAGGGCATGTGGCTGAAATATTTTTCATGTTCGTCTTTGGATATATTGTAACCCTCACAAAGATTTTTTGTTCCTTTATCTTCACAAGGTCTAATCCAATTACTTTGATTACTGTTTCCTTTGTTACCTTCGTTGGTATTTCTGTTTCCTTCTAGATAGTTCCTTTGTTTGAATGCAATAGTGTACGTGTCTTTCCAACTATCTGAATCACTTATCACATCTAATGGAAACAATATAACTTTGTAGGGCAGTTTGTCCTTGTACCATCTTATATCGGCATGTATCTTCCATGGATTGATTGCTTCCTGCCAGGCATAAAAATCAAGATCATACTCGCCGATAATTTTTTTCAGTGGTTCATGAAAAATTTCTTTAATTTTTTGTCCCAAGGGATCACGGAAATTTGCACCTGCATACTTACTAGTTTTTCCTATTTCAGGATACTTTATTTTTTTAATTATGTTTTGTAGAGATTTGAGTTGTTCTTGACTTATAACATTATGGAAAGTTTTGCTCTTGCTATCTGCAAATTGCATTTTTTTAACTTGATTCTCTGTATATTTGTTATCAATGTATGTGTGATACATTTTACAATTATACTGTGGAAATATGGTAATGTCAATTAGATGTTTGACGACTTTTCTGGGTGTTCGAGGCTCAACGTTGGCTTACCACCATTGTTCAAGTATTCCTGGTATTGTACTGTTTCCTCTGAATTTAGGCAGTGTATCTCACCAGATGATGTAGCATAAACGTCTCTCATGTATCTGCTGACTGGGAGTGCTTGTGCCATGCATTGATCATATGTGTTGAACTGTGTGGCATCAAAGACTGCCTGACACGTGTCTTCTGCAAAACATATTATCATTACCATAAGGAATTTCATGCAAATATTTAAATCAGATATGAAGGAAGTTATATTGTACTACTTCTTTTTTTTCTGCAAAGTACGTACTTTAGTCTGGAGCCTGATTAGGTCGTTGTCTAACAATCGTATCCTGTCAATGAGTTTGATCAGTGTTGCAGATGTTGAAGACAGTTTAGGTGTGATTTCTGTTGTGATAAACTTCCACAGGAAGTAGATGAAGTATGCTAGGAAGAACACAGCCACAGTGGGAAACCCATAGTCCTGTATGATGTTGGTCACTGACATAGTCTTTGATACAATGTCCATTATCCCTGTACTCCTCTGCCAATAAGATTAGGATCCATGTCTGTACTTGAAATGCCAACTAAGAATCCAAATATGAAACCAATAACAAACGCTGTTATGATGAATTTACTCATTAGTCTTTCCTCGCATCGGTCTTGCCGTCTGCCCTGGCCACCCTATCTGTGTCTATTGGCAATCCCAGTTGTTCTGACACTTCCTGGTCAATTTTAAGTATGTCGTTGTTCATTGTCTTTACTCTGTTGTCCAATTGTGATATCACACTCTCAATGAACTTGATAGAAGATACTATGCCATTCAGTATGTACCTTATTATGAACAGTATGAACACACCCATTCCCACTGTGGCGGCAATTGGTAATCCTAATTCTGCTACTAGTTTAAAGAATTGTGTCATTATATGTGTATTTAACGTGTTAGTGTGTACACATTCACAGGTTCGGTTTTTCCCTTAACTGTGATGCTGTCCACAAATTCAAAAGAGAACTTGTGGTCTATGACCTTCTTGGTCGCCTCTCCCACTATCAGTGTGTGTCCTAGGGTCTTACTTGCACTCTCCAAACGTGCCGCAAGGTTAACAGGATCACCGATCACAGAGTAATCAAACCTTTGATTTGAGCCCATGTTGCCTACAAGTGCCTCACCTGAGTTGATACCTATGCCCACTTTGATGTTTGGTAAATTTTCTGCAGTCAACTGTGTGTTCAGCATGGCTAATTCCGATTGCATTTGAGAAGCAGTCAGTACCGCCAACATCTGATGATCCTTTGTGTCAAGTGGTGCGTTCCAGAATGCCATTATGCAATCACCCATGAACTTGTCCACAGTACCACCATTGCTGATTATCACGTTGGTCATGCGTGTTAGGAATCTGTTGATCAGTTTCGTGAGCTCTGCTGGATTGTCCTTGTACTGTTCTGATATGGGAGTGAACCCTCTGATGTCACAGAACATGAAAGTCATGTATCT
>Ga0209535_1000360_pt1 | contig 31866 bp, 32 predicted proteins | sample LinPmetageLP28_FD_184041 | JGI IMG/M metagenome (GOLD analysis project Ga0209535, IMG submission 184041) | Marine viral communities from the Pacific Ocean - LP-28 (SPAdes) (version 2) | ecosystem: Environmental > Aquatic > Marine > Oceanic | place: Pacific Ocean | collected 2009-08-22
ATCCGCCGCCCTGACATTCCCGCGCCTTCTAGAATAGATTCAGCTCTACTTGGTGCGATTTCATTTGACGCCCATCTTTGCCACGTTTGAACGCGGGTTACATATTCGGCGCATTGTTCCTCAATGAATCCGGCGAATATCTCAGGGGTAAAGCCGGACGTATGGCGGGCGGCCTTCTTGGTGTATTCGCCCATTGTGCAACCATTAGTACAAAATAGATCGAGGGCACCGGCAAACAATCGCACCGCCCCAGATCCATTAAAACTATTAGTAAGTCCGATTTTGAATAGTAATTGAGTACTTGAACCATTCAACTGTCGGATATCAGCGCCTAGGCCGTTAAATACTAATTCAATGCGCGTGTATTGCCCGTCATAACTTGATTGTTCTTTAAGTTCGACGCCGCCCAATGCATGGGGTGGGAGGGCCTTTTCTGCGCCTTCTTTCATCATTTGATATATCGGGCCATTCGGGGCGATACCATAACGGGCCCCGACTACTCCGAGGGGCTTATCATTATCCAAACGGGTAACGGCGCGGCCTATGGTTTTATCTAGCTTGTATGCAATTCCACGTCTCTCAGTATATAAGGGTGTTAATTGCGCCTCGAAATCGGTTGTACTTGTAAGCTCAGGCCATGAAAACATGGGGCGGGCTTTTGAAATATTAAAAACGTTATTTTGTATATTCATAATTATTACTCTCTTTTTTTGCTAGTTATGCGGGGCCACCACGGCCACCGCTCAGGTGATTATATACATTTACTGCGCCCTTAGTAAAGGGCACTGTTAAGGTATTAATTAAAAGCCCCCCAGATAACCAAGAACCCAATACCAAAAACAGATAAAACCAATCGCTGTATAAAGGGGCTTCAACGTTGGGCCGCCTTTATTCACGCGGCCACCATCATTGACGGGATGATATCAGCATCAACGACGAATCCGTTATCTTCCGCCTTTGCAAGTGCCCCTTTTGCTTTCAATGCAATAATGACAGGGCCCGCGATACTATTAACTAGATCTGACTTATCGCCGTCTATAACTTGACGCCCTAGAAATTCCGCCGGGAATTCTTTCCTGAAGACCACCGCGATAGGAACCGGGAATTTTAAAGCGCGTTCAACCTGCGCGGCGTATTGTGGCCGGCCTGAGTAACTAAAAATCAAATTATAATTGTCCGGTATCCCGTTCCCGATGCGTTTGGCGCGTTTGGTGTAGTCGTAAAAATAGATAGCGGGGAACATTTGCGGAATGTCGTAAAGCTCCCATGGAATGTCTGAAAGTACATTCAACCGGACGGCCGGTTTCTTTCCGGTACGCTTACACAATGTTTGAAAATTATTTAACTCGAGGCATAACCGCTCCAAGAATTGCGGCCGGTCATTGTGCCAGAGATCCGAACGCCATTGACGCCCCGCCGCTACATTATCAAAACGACCACGGCCCGCCGATTTTAGACAGCCCTCGAAGCATCCCGCCGCCTTACTAGCGGGGCATAATATCCGATCGGGCATAAGGGAGAGAGATGCGACCCTATACTCTGCGCCTTTGTTAGTTTTTTTGATCTTGGTGTTGCCGTTGCCGGTGTCTAATAATTTCAAGTGCTTATTCATTGTATATACCTTTTTGCTAGTAATGGCCCCGCCACCACGGCAAGACCTCAGTCCGAGTATATCACTACGCCCTTAACTATCAACCACTAATTACACTACCAAAGCCCCTATTATTATTTTTTAAAATAACGTTAAGTTAACTGTTGATTTTATTAATCAGACTAGTTAAACCTGAGTACCTGAGTAAAACGCTATGAATACTTTGACGCGCCAGTTTTTTTAGTCTTTGTGACGGTATAGCATACAAACAGTAGAGAGGGCTCCGTAATGAACGACCGAAACAAAAACAAACAATACGCGGAGGATTGGCAGAAACTAACACTGACACTTGAAGAGGCAGAAGATCGATTTTATGCTATGGCAGACGCAATAGATTATGCAAAACAAGGTCTTGAGGGCAGTATTGTACGCATGAAATCAGGACGTTTAATTACGTTACCTGATGCCGAAACTTCAGACACAGTTGCCATAGTTTTACCAAACACCCCCAAAAATAAGCTCAAACTCATTAAAAAATAACCCTGTACACCCTTAAAACGTAAAAAACCCCAGTGTTGATCCCGGTCAAGGGCACTGGGGCTAAAAGGGATGCCATAAGGGGAGGATAGGCAACCACAGGAATGTTGATAGAAGGGTTAACTACCAACTCTTATAAGGTACACTAAGGTAGTTACTAATGCAACTACTATCTTATAGTTGACGTGCCAGTTTTTTTTAGTTACCTTTGGGCTACGACCTAATAACTAAAAAGGATAGTAGTATGAAATATTTAGAAGAGAGAAGGAGAGCGAACGGCACCAAGTTCTGGGCATTTAACCCGTCTGTTGCGGTACGTTCGGCGTTGGATGTAGTGTACAAGCCGTTTGACGACAAAAGGGAGGCACAACAGTATTGTAAGCGTATTTCTGAAGACTTCAGCCAACACAGAAGGACAAAGAATAGAGCAAACAAAGACACGTCAGGTGTGACTGTTAACTCATTGATACAATGGTATATACATCACCCAAAGTTCAAAAACTTAGCAGAGCGTAGCCGTAGAAGTTATACAGATGCGTTTCATGTGTGTCTGCACATAACATCAGGCCGAAACCCTACGACTTTTGGGGAAAGATTAGCCAAAAATATAAGTTATGACGATGCTGACATATTGTATGACAAGATTTTAAGACAGTACTCGCACCACAGAGCCAACCATGTAGTGAAAGTCTTACGTCGGGCGTGGTTTGTGGGCATCAGAGGCAATCGGGTAGACAAGAACCCTTTTGCAAAGATGGGAACGAAGCAAACTGAACATAGAAAGTATCAATGGACGCCTGAACAGGTTGATTTAGCTATTGAAACGGCTGACAAGATGAACCTTTCGTCAATGGGCACACTGATACTCATGCAATACTATCTGTGTGCAAGGCCGGGAGACATGCGCCAGTTAACTTATAACTCACAGTATCAAGATGGCAGTCCTAACGCATACAAGGACGGTGTGGCTTACTTCCAACAAGAAAAGACACGCAGAAAGAATCCGATAAATATGGTTCTCCCTGTGCCCGACCGTTTAAGAGAAAGACTAGACAGTTTAGTTCAAGTAGACGATGGGATAATTATCCGAAATGAAAAGACCCAACAGCCCTACGACCAGTTCTTCATAAACAAATGTTTCCAGAAGATAAGGTTGACCGCAGGACTACCATTTGAACTACAAATGAGAGATCTTAGACGCTCCGGTGCTACAGCATTACAGGACAGTTCGGCGACTACTGAGGAGATCATGAGCATCACCGGACACAAGGATCGAAAGATGCTAGAAATCTACTTAAACAAGAACGTAGCAGTAGCACAAAATGCTATGAATAAGAGATTTGGCTAATGATTCTTAGTAGGGTAATTATTAATGTAATAACAAAGGTAATAGCCACTTTTCAATCATTCGCCTCTATACCACTCAATAGAGGTAATTGTATCGTGTTTTTATGTAATCAATTCAATGACTTATTTTTAATTGGCTCCGGCGGTAGGGATCGAACCTACGACCAATTGATTAAGTCATTTATTAATAAAAACAATAGGTTAAGAGATCAAAAAGTGGTTGTTACATTAACTAAGGTTTTAACTAAATGATAGTTAATCCTTGACGGATGGTGATTTAGGGTGTATAAAAGCGAGGCCGCTCCGGGGCCGAGCTACCCCTAATAACCTTTATGGAGCGGATATGTACAATAAACAAGAACAACTACAAATACTACAATCCATTAAGCTTTCGGATGGCGAATCTAAGACGATAGATTGTCCTTTTTGTCATGGTAAAAAGAAGTTCAGTATTAGTCATAAAGACGGTGTACTTCTATGGAATTGTTATAAGGCCCAGTGCAATGCTAAAGGTGCATGGAAGAAGGGCTACTCCCTATCTGGATTGAAGAATAAAATATCTAATACCTTGGTTGTTGCAAAGAACAAAAACCGGGGGATGCCTAAGATATTATCTAACCCTCAGTATCACCCTCATCTTATTAAATACCTTGAGGACAACAATTGCCTACCCGCATTAAATCAAGGTCTGGTATCCATAAAATATGATCCGGTAGATAACAGATGTCTTTTCATGATGAATCATGATGAAGGGGCAGTCGGACGTTCATTGGGGGGTAGAAACCCTAAATGGCTATCTTACGGAGATGTATCTGGAATACTACAAGTAGGTAACAGTCAGACGGCTGTAGTGGTAGAGGATGCCCCTTCAGCCTGTTCAGTTGCAAGTACAGGTATGTACACAGGCGTGGCTATTCTTGGTACAAGCATCACTCAGCAACAGAAACGGGCCTTAACAAAGTTTAATAGATTAATTATATGTCTTGACAACGATGCTAAAAATAAAGCAATGATGTTGTTATCACAGCTAAGGGGATTAGTTTCTACATCTGTTAGGTTCATAAGTAACGACTTAAAGAATGAAACAACTACTCGCATCGCCAAGATATTAGAGGAATAGCAAATGCAAGACAATTATTTGATGGTAACAAATGATTTATCGCACACCAGTGTCGGTTTCTTTGGAAATCCTGTAACTCATTGGTGCAACCCTGCATTAGCTGGCCCATATAACTTAATGAGATATAGAAAGGTGGGGACTATACGTTCCACCAGATTAGTAGAGGATTAAAAAAGGATATAACATGGGAAAATTTAGAGGGATAGTCGTGATAGACTATGAATTAGATAGTTACAAACAAGTAGCAAGCGAAGAACAATCATTGGAAGATGCCATCAGACAATTGGTCAAAGGTAATCCCCGGGTTGTACGCTCCGAGGTGGACATAAAAGAACGCCGGGGAGACAAAGCACCAGACATTAAAAAGATGAAATTAAGGTCAAGCTGACAATAAAATTACAGCATGTCGAAGAGCCCTGCTTTTTAGCGGGGCTTTTTTTTGTCCTTCACTCATGTTATTGTTGCGTCTTAACTAATCTTTAACTAAAGTCGAACTATGGACATTAAACTATTAAAATCCCTACTAGCATCTGAATTTTATACAGAAAATAAATCCAACCTAACGTCCCACCTATTCGAGGGGGACATCAAAGACTGCTACGACATCCTAGTAGCCGCACATGAGAAGTATGAGCATGACCTAACTGCACACGACCTGACCGCATTATGGGAGAACAGTAACCCTGTAGCTACCCGCTCCGAGAAAGAGTCGTTTGGAGATTTAGTCACCCAGATACAAGACACAGCCCCTCTATCCGATTCAGTAGCCGCAGATGTCATTCATGGTATCTGGCAACGGCACATTGGGTCAAAGGTAGCCAACCTAGGTATTGAGTTAGCTGATGGAAACACCAGTGCAATGACTCGCCTAACCTCATTGTTAGATCACACCAAGGATGGTTTTATGCCATCGGACTTTGGTGAGCCTACTACAAAAGACATCCATGAACTGCTTGCTGAAGCTAGTGATGATAACCGATGGGCATTTAACATAGGTACACTAGGCCGTCATGTCTATGGTTTAGGCCCCGGTGAGTTCATGTGTACCTTTGCATTACCTGAGACAGGTAAGACCGCATTCTTAGTTAGCCTATGCACCGGGCCTGAAGGCTTCTGCCATCAAGGGGCCAAGGTAATGTTTCTTGGCAATGAAGAGAAGACAAGCAGGACAATGCTACGTGCCATGCAAGCTTGGTGTGGTTTTGATCGTCAACAGATAGCCAACTCTCCCAACAAAGCCCGGCAGAAGTTTGAAGAGATAGCCGATTTGTTTGAGATGAACGAGATACAGGAGTGGGATCTGGCAAAGATAGAAGCCTATATTGAACTGAAGAAGCCTGACGTGCTGATTATTGATCAAGCAGACAAAGTTAACATCGGTGGTAACTTCAATGCGGGGCATGAACGCCTAAGAGAACTATACCGTCGCTTACGAGAGACAGCCAAGAAGTACGAGTGCGCTCTCATTGCAGTTAGCCAAGCAAGCAACGATGCCAAGGGACGTACACGCCTATCTGGCTTCGATATGGAAGGCAGTAAGATTGGTAAGATGGCAGAGACAGATCTGGTCATTGGCATTGGACGCCATGAAGCAGGTGATGTTGATGACTCTGAACCGGATACCACACGCTACCTGACCGTTAGTAAGAATAAATTGAGCGGGTGGCATGGAACAATCATCTGCAACATCCAACCCGAAATATCACGCTATGTGGAGTAATGTATGCTTATCACTTTAAGTAGGCAGGATGCACACACTTGTAAGTTAATGGGGGCCGATACAGTCAAGCTTTGTGAGATGCAAGGTTTTAAGCCTCGACTAGAAAACGAAAACCAATCACGGGTAGATGCCAATGTGTATGGCTTCAAGGCAGAGTTTGCTGTGGCACGTCTGCTTAATCTAGATACCCCTACAGTTAATGTGGTTACTGATGGTGGAGTTGATCTTTGGTTTGATGAAACATCAATCGATGTTAAATTCACCAACGCGGAATACGGCCCCTTAATCTTTGATACAATGCCTAAGTTTCGAGCGCAGTTAGCTGTGTTGGTTAGCCGTACTGAAAGCCCAAATATCATGCGAGTGAATGGTTGGGTGGACAGAAGAACATTCAAGAAAGAATCAAAGCCAATAGATTTTGGTTATGGGGAAAGGCTCACAATGGAACACGATGAATTGTTTCCAATTGAAAGCCTATGGAAAACATTAATGGAAAATAAATTTAAAGGGGAGTTAACATGATAGAACGGGTAATTGTATTGGACTTAGAAACAACAGTTCAGTTTGGTGAAGATAAGAGTAAAGATAACAGCCCATATAACCCGAAGAATAAAATAGTATCCGCACACTGGAGAATGATTGAGTCCGGCGTATTAGGCCCGGCTAAACACGCAGTCTTCTATCATGATGATAAAGAGACCCCCGATAGCCCCACAGAATTCCAAGAGGACATTACTCGGGCTGAATTAATTGTAGCCCACAACGCCAAGTTTGATGTGTCCTATTTAAAGGAGGCTAACTTCAGCCTACCCGACAAGGTCTATTGTACGTTTGTAGGTGAGTACATCTTTGCTAGAGGGCAACGGCAGGAGCTATCCCTTAAGGCTACGGCTGAACGCCGGGATGTTACCCGGAAGAAGTCTGACCTAGTAGATGGCCTATTTAAGTCCGGTATCGGGTTTGATTCTATGCCATTGGCCACAGTCATTGAGTATGCGGACGCTGATGTCCTATCAACCGCAGAGATCTACCTAGCACAACAGAAAGATCTTCTTAAAGAGTCAAACGTAGGCTTACTCCCAGTATTCAATCTGATGAATGATATGTTGTTGTTTCTTGTAGAGATGGAAGGCAACGGTATCTGCATCGACAAGGACATTTTGCACGGTGTGCGGGATGAGTTTATTCAAGAAAAGGCTGACATAGAGAAGGCACTGGGTGAAATAACACAAGATGTTATGGGAGATACTCCTATCAATCTAAACAGCGGTATTGATATGACTGCTGTTGTGTATAGCCGAGTAGTTAAGAACAGAGACTACCATAAAAATGCATTCAACATTGGTGTAAATGCTAGAGGTAAACCTCTCCCACCCCCTCGCATGAACGCTAGTCAGTTTTCTAATACAGTTCGCAAGTCTACCCGCAGAGTAATGAAGACGGTAGCGCATCACTGTGAGACTTGCCAAGGCAGAGGACAGATACAGAAAAGAAAAGTTAATGGTGATCTATACAAGAACCTAAGTAAATGTGTGGCATGTGAAGGTAAGGGCTACATCCTAACTGAAACAGGTCAAGTTGCCGGTCTTAAACTTATTCCTACCCAAGCCACTGATGCAAGTATCAACGGCTTTAAGACTGATAAGGTTACAATCAGGAAGTTGATTGGTCAAGCGCAGTCTAAGGATAACCTCGTTGCTGTTGAGTTTCTTACTAAGATATCCCGGCTAAACGCCATCAGTACTTATCTAGACTCTTTTATTAAAAATATAGATAACTCTACTAGGGCTACGGGCCTACTACACGCACAGTTTAATCAATGCATTACCCGAACAGGTCGTCTGTCTTCTAGCCAACCTAACTTCCAGAACATCCCAAAGGGGACTAAGTTTCCCGTACGGAAAGCCGTACGCTCTCGTTTCAAGGGCGGCTCTATCATGGAAGCCGACTTTAGTGGGCTAGAGTTTCGGGTGGCCGGGGAACTGTCTCGGTGCCCTACAGTTATTCAACAGATACTTGATGGGTTTGATGTACACAAACAGACTGCCTCTATCATTAATCAATGTGAGGTTGAGGAGGTCAGCAAAGACATGCGCCAGAATGCTAAGGCGTATACGTTTGCCCCTCTATACGGCGGTATGGGTGCTAATGAGGCCCCGCATGTACAGGCGTACTTTAAAGAATACTTCAACATCTATAAAGGTTTGTCTGAGTGGCATAAGACCCTCATGAGTGGTGTGTTAAGGAACGGTCTTGTACGAATTCCCTCGGGCAGGGAGTTCTATTTCCCTAACACGAAACGACTCCGCAACGGACGTGTTACAAATGCTACAGCTATAGTAAACTATCCCTGTCAGTCCTTCGCTACGGCTGACCTTGTCGTCCTATCCTGTGTCCGGGCTCTACGCCGTTTCAGGAGGGAAGACTTTAAATCCAAAATCATTCTCAGTGTTCACGATAGTATCGTTGTCGATGTTTATCCGGGCGAAGAGGATGCAGTTAACGGCGCTCTGTGTTGGGCTATGGGAGAGTTGCCGGAAGAGGTCAAAGAGAGATTTAATTATGAATTACTCTTGCCTCTGGATATCGAAATAAACCTTGGCCCAAATTGGATGGAACAGGACGAGATAGCATTGACTAACGCCACTAACTAATGTAATCTTAAATATCTACTAAATTTTAATTAGTGTAACAACACACCGGAGAAATATATGAATGAACTCGCAACCGTTAGTAAATCAGAACAGATGGAGATTGCCGCCGCTATGGGTATGGGGGCTGTTAATGATGCTCCTTCTAACGATAGATTACCTGAATTAAAGATTAATTACCAAGAAGAGAATGACCAAGGTCAGGAACTTCCCCGGGGTCAATTTTTTATAAAGGGAACTAATCAAGATCCCGTCTTTGCAAAGTCAGTTAAGTTTAGACCACTTAGCCAACTATTTCAGTGGCTTCAGTATGATGTAGCAGAAAACAAACTCAAGAATAAAACCCTACTAATCCCTAGTCTTCGTCAAGAAGCCCGGGACATGAAGGGTACCCTACGATGTGGCAAGCCTACATCTAAGGTCTTGAGGGAGGCTTCCACTGAAGTCCAAAAGAAATTCTCTGACATCAAATGTTTCCGTCAAGTGCGGGGTCTTGTATCTTATAAAGGTAAGACGGCCGATGGAGATACTGTAACTGTAGAGAATGAACCCGTCATACTAATGCTGAAGGGCAGTAACTTTAATCCCTTTGAAGATGAAGTATTAAAGAAGATGCCCCGTGGGACTCAGATACATGAGTTTTGGAGTACGATTACTGCCAACAAGACCAAAGGTTCTGGTGGTAACGTGTGGTGGGTACTTGGCTTTGATCCTGACCTTAAAAACCCCGTGTCTATTGATGAAGATACCTTTGAGACAATCAAGGTAATGCACAACATGGTGAAGAATGAGAACGACCGCATTCAAAGCGCCTATGACAGTGCAATGAGAAACGACCAGTTATCCGACGATGCAATTGATGCAATCGAAGGCGTAACGTCTGATCTCGAAGACGACCTGATGGACGACTAACAACAGTGAATTGTTGGAACTGTCGCACTGAACTCATTTGGGGCGGCGACCATGACTTAGAAGACGATGAATTTCATTCCGTCGTTGCTAATTTTAGTTGCCCCAACTGTCAGGCCCACGTCGAGTTTTATTTCCCTCGACATCCCGAAGATCAATTAGACGAAGAGTAAATTATGAGTGATGTTTCCGAGGACAAGGATAAAGAAGCGGGTCATTGGTATGATAAGCAAGGAAACCCTAAGTACACAATTATTGGGGCCAACGGCAAGGAAAGAAACACTACCCTACGGGACGCTAAGAAAGAAGGCTTCGTACCTTCTGTTACTACCGTCCTTAACATTGCCGCTAAACCTTCCCTTGAGAATTGGAAGATCACTCAAGCACTTAACTCTGCTGTTACCCTGAAGAGAGGCGAAGATGAAACACTGTCTAGCTTCTTTTACAGGTGTAAGAAAGACTCCAAGAAGATTACCAAAGCCGCCGCTGAACGTGGGACAATCATACACAATCTGATTGAAGATGGGTTCAATGGTAAGGCGGATAGTAAAGTATACACTCTTATCAAGGAATATCTTGATGAGCATTTCCCCGGTGAGGAATGGATTGCCGAGGACTCATTCTGCTCTGAGTTAGATTACGGTGGTAAGATTGATCTGTACTCTAAGTCGGGCATCTTTGTTGACTTTAAAACTAAAGACAACCTCGAAGGTAAGAAGCCAGAGAACTTAGCCTTTGATAACTACGGAATGCAATTGTCAGCCTATGCACAGGGCTGTGGGTACATAGATGATGTAGAAAGGGTTTCTATATTCGTAGACCGTGAACATACGGATATTATTATTGGGCACATCTGGGACAAGGCGTCCCATCAAAAACACCGGGAGATGTTTAATAGTCTGCTTTCTTATTGGAAGCTAGTCAAAAATTATAACGCACCCGAGACAAGCTAATGGCCTTTCGCAATATTCGTAAAATGGCCATCATCAATGGCTATCGTTCAGGCTTAGAAGAAGACATTGGTCTTCAGCTTAAACAGGCCGGAGTAAAGGCAGAGTATGAGCCTTTCAGAATACCCTATCCTGTTCCTATTCAATCAAAGCATTACACCCCGGACTACGTCCTTCCCAATGGGATTGTGATTGAGTCAAAGGGCCGATTTACGCCAGAAGATAGAAAGAAACATATCTACATCCGGGATGAGTATGGCCCGCTGTTAGACCTTCGTTTTGTATTCAACAACCCCCGAGGCAAGCTCCGCAAAGGATCGAAAACTTCCTACGCCGATTGGTGTGAGAAGAACGGTTTTAAATTTGCCGCAAAAGAAATCCCGACAGAGTGGATGGAAGAAAAAGCCAACAAGAAATCTCTTTCCCTACTCAAACAATTGAGAGGCAAGAAATGAGTAATAATAACTTTGAAGGTGCATTCCTTGAACTAGTACCCAACTACGAAGAAGAAACTATCGACTTTGTTATAGGTTGGGAATTTAGTAACGAAATCGAACCCATGTTGGTAGAAGAAGTAAAGAATCTTCTTGCGGGTATATTCGGCCTAGTAAGCGCCGACGAAGGTTCAGTCTCAGCAATTGGTGAAGTTGTCCGAAAGGTATCTGATTTTGACGGTAGAATAAAACCTTCCGGTGATAACGAAGCAGAAATAATCTTTTCTCCTGACCCAGATTTGATGGATCAATTGTCTACAACAGACAACGTAGTTGATCTGACTAAATACAATCCTAAAGGCAAAAAGCACTAATGGCCGAGCTACTCATAGGGCTCTGCGGTAAGAAAGGTTCTGGAAAGACTTTTGTAGCAGAACACCTGCGTGATGATAAAGGTGCCACTATACTGCGCTTTGCTGATACTCTTAAAGCAATGATGAGAGTTATGGGTCTTACCGAGTCCCAGATAGATGGAAATCAAAAAGAAACTCCAAGTCATATCTTGAACGGAAACACCCCCCGCTACGCTATGCAGACCCTAGGGACTGAATGGGGACGGGAAACTATATACCAGAACATTTGGGTAAACATTCTTATAGAGAAATCAAAGAGCGTTGACGGCCTAGTCGTCTGTGATGATGTACGATTCCCCAATGAAATAAAGGCTATTCACGAACAGGGTGGTATAGTTGCGTGGGTTGAACGTAAGTCTATCTACGCCCAAGGGGACACTCATTCTTCTGAGACATCCATAAATTCCAACCACTGTGATGTCATCGTAGACAACACCCGGGATATTCACGTTGTGGCCAGTAACATCCTTGGATGGGCTGACTTGCAACAACAACTCACACGTAAAAAATTAATTTAATTAGGAGCAGTTAAGTGGATCAGTATCAAAGTTTTATTCATAAAAGTCGCTATGCAAGATGGCTATCTGAAGAAGGAAGAAGAGAGACGTGGGAAGAGACAGTACAACGCTATGTAGACTTTTGGATTAACCGTGGCCAGATAGACAATAAGACAGCTACAAAGCTGTACAATGCTATCCATAACATGGAAGTCATGCCCTCTATGCGCTGTATGATGACAGCCGGGGACGCATTAGATAAAGATAATGTAGCCGGGTTTAATTGTAGCTACCTTCACATAGACAGCCCTCGTAGTTTTGATGAGCTAATGTATGTTCTTATGTGTGGTACGGGCGTAGGGTTCAGCGTAGAGCGTAACTTCATTACTAAGTTGCCTGTGATTGCTGAGAGCTTTCATTCATCAGATACTGTGATTGTAGTATCGGATAGTAAGATTGGTTGGGCCTCTGCCTTCCGTGAGTTGATAGCTATGTTATACGCCGGGAAGATCCCTAAGTGGGACATGAGCCGTGTGCGAGTAGCCGGTAGCCGACTAAAGACATTTGGTGGTAGGGCGTCAGGCCCCGAGCCCTTGATTGATCTATTTAATTTCTGTGTAAATGTATTTGCTAAGGCCGCCGGACGGAAGCTGACAAGTATCGAATGCCATGATGTTGTGTGTAAGATTGCAGACATTGTAGTTGTTGGTGGTGTGCGCCGTAGTGCATTAATCAGCCTGTCTAACTTAACTGATCAGCGTATGGCCAGAGCTAAGAACGGAGCTTGGTGGGAAAACGAAGGCCAACGTCGATTGGCTAACAACAGTGTTGCTTACACAGAGAAACCAGACTTTGAGGCGTTCCTAAGTGAAATGCAAACGATGTATGAATCTAAGGCCGGTGAGCGGGGTATATTTAGCCGCGTTGCCGCTCAGAAGATAGCAAGCCGTAATGGCCGTAGAGATTCAGAGCAAGACTTTGGTACTAACCCATGTTCAGAGATCATACTGAGATCTAATCAGTTCTGTAATCTGTCTGAGGTAGTTGTCCGATCTAATGACACATTAGAAACACTTAAAGAAAAGGTAGAAGTAGCGGCCATCATTGGCACACTGCAAGCTACATTAACTGATTTTAGATATCTAAGAAATATCTGGAAGAAAAACACAGAAGAAGAAGCCTTACTTGGTCTAAGCCTTACAGGCATTATGGATCATGCTGTACTAGGCAAATCTTCTGACAAATTAAATTCATGGTTAGAGGAGATGAGAGATGTTTCAATACAAACTAATGAAGTATGGGCGAAAAATTTGGGGATTAATCCATCCGTGGCTATTACGTGCGTTAAGCCTAGTGGTACAGTGTCTCAGCTTGTTGATAGCGCCAGTGGCATCCACCCTAGGTTCTCTAGCCACTACCTTAGAAGAGTACGCTCAGACGCTAAAGACCCACTCGCAAACTTTATGGCAGAATCGGGATTCCCTGTAGAACAGGATGTTATGAGCCCTACGTCTGTAGTGTTTAGTTTCCCGGTAAAGGCACCCAAGACAAGCACTACCGTTAAACAAGTGGGGGCCATGCAACAGCTTGAACTGTGGAAGACTTATCAAAACAGTTGGTGTGAGCATAAACCCAGTATTACTGTGTACTATACCGATGATGAATTCTTAAAGGTTGCACAGTGGATCTGGGAGAACTTTGATCTTTGTTCGGGTATATCATTACTCCCGGTGGTTGATCATGTGTATCAACAGGCTCCTTACGAAGACATAACACCTGAGATGTATAAAGAAGCATTGAAGACTATGCCGACTAATATTGATTGGGAAGACCTTAAAAACTTTGAAGCAGAAGACAATACAACAGGATCTCAGGAACTTGCATGTGTTGGCGGTGCTTGTGAAATAGTTTGATAGAGCATTGTCTATGTCTACAAAAACCCCACAAAAGAAACCCCTACAGGTGGCTTTTGATATGGGTGAAAGAGCTTTCATAAAAGGTATCTTTACGAGCCCCTATCGTCGTTCTTCCGTCTTGCACAAGGAATGGCAAAGGGGCTTTAACTATGGGTACTTTTATAATATAAAGTGTTTGCAACAATATACTGAACTGTTTACTTAATGGTACATTTATTGTAACATTAGTATAAATAAATCAAGGAATTGTGTATGAGTTTAGACGCTTTAAATGAACAGATCTTACAGTGGGGATTGGACAAAGGCATTCTACCCCATGCTGAACCTTTGGCTCAGTTAGATAAGACTAAAGAAGAGGTGGGTGAATTAGAACTCGCTATCTACGAACATGATGTCGATGAAGTGAAGGATGCTCTCGGAGATATATATGTGACCTTGGCCATGCAAGCTGAAGCATGGAATTTCACGATGGAAGAGTGTGTGCAATCGGCATACGATGTCATCAAAAACCGCACTGGAAATATGGTTAACGGTGTATTTGTTAAAGATAATTAGGAGTACCTATGACTGAAGTTAATAATGCAGAAGATACTGCACCAACAAAATCTGTAGAAGACCTTTTAGATTCTATGAAAGGACAACTTGAGAACTGTATCATTACTGGATTTAATGCTGAGGGTAACCTAGTTATGTCTAGCTCGATACCAAATGTCCCGTATATGCACTGGACACTTAACCGTTCTTTGTTCGAGTTGAATCTGTTTGAAAAGCAGTCTTCCTCACAGCAAGAAACCCCAGAGTCTGTTGACACTGAGGCTTCCGAAGAGTAATATTTAAGCACCTATTTTGCTAGTAGGTACCGCCCTCAACTCCGTCTAACCAACGGGCTACAGTTGGGGGCATTTTTATTGCTGAAACTCGGGCGGTACAGCCTCTAAAGTTTCTATTGGGCGTTCTTTATTTAACGCTACCCCACTTCTGATCATATTTTGCTCTAGTAATTTTAATAGTGGGTTTCCGGTGGCATCTTTTGCTACAGCTTTCATGACCTGATCAAAATATTGCGGAGATGTAACCATACTATCTATTTGAGATTCAATAGCTTGAGCTATCTGTTTAGATCTTCCATCAACCATTGCGGCACTGAGAGTTCTTGCCTTAGTCGCAACGGGATTAAGAACGCCAAGCGTAAGGACAATTATTCGATTCATCTTCTCTTTTAGTTTTTCATCTAATACTGTTGAAGAGCCGAAGTTATTTCCTCTAAGTGCCCGATTGTTAACTGCAACATCAAGAACCTCCAGTAAATGGGTAATAGCTTCTGCTTTCTGAGGTTCATCCTTAAATACAACTTTTAAAGTACTCAGAGTATTGTCAAACTCTTCGCCCAGTATAGTAGTTAGCTGTGTTGGACTAAGTTCTCGGGTCGCACCCACCCCATCCGTTGATACTTCACTAGCAATGCGCTTGTTAGTATAAATACGATCTTTAATGTAGCTTACATATTTAGACTTTAGACCATCCCTTATAAGAGGGTTGCCTATTTCGTCTGCCTGTCTCATTAAATCTTCTAATGCATCAGGCGCATTCTTTGAATTAAATATAGTTCTAAATACTTCACTTGGATCAGACATAACTGACGGGTTTGATCCTGATAGATTATTTATAAACTTAGATGCCGCATTTTCTTGTGCTTCTTTTAAGACAGACTGATAAGCTTGTTCAGCGATTGCATTGGCTTGCTTTGCAGAAGTCAACCCCAACTCAACCATTTCTAAATTAGATACAGTATCTTCAAATAACTTAACAGCGTCTGGGTTGGTCGCCTCTAGTTGTTTAATGTAGGGTTGTATAGACTCACGTACTTGCGCCGCGCTTACTTTGCCTCCTGCCTCAGTAGACTTTGTTAAGCCCCGTATAGCCATAGCTACATATGCCTGTGCCATGTCAGTGCTAACTTCTCGTCCAGAGGATTTAGTCAATGCATTTAAGAACGCTTCTAGTTTACCCGTAGTCGCGGCCTGTTCTGCAATATTTAAGGCTTGCATCCCTAGTTCATAGGCATCTTCTTGCCCCATCCTAACACCCGGGGCTACTTCTTTTGCTCTAACCTTACGGGCCTTTGCTTCCCACTGGGCTAATTCATCTGTGCGTAAATATGTTGCGGCATGGTCTTCATACATATCCATTGCCGCACGGAACTCTGTTTGACCCGAGGTCTCAGCGGCACCGTCTATCCATTCTTTTAATTGGACTAACGGTTTAGATGTTGGTGCGCCACTTGCTTCTAGTGCGTTTAATCTTCGAGATATCTCTGGGCGAAGGTTGGTGTATAGCCATTTTAAATCGATGTCACTAAGGCGGTCTAGTACTTCCGGGCCTGTTTCCATGATTGCTTTGCCATCAGCGTCCTTACCAAGAACCCTTTGTTTAAGTCCTTTCAGCATCTCACTAAAGGGATCTTGTTTAGTTGTCGCCGTGGTAACAAAATCAAAATCGTTTGTTTGCTTAGATACAGATTCAATAAGATTCTTTAAATCTTCCATATCTACCGGAATATCATCCGGCAATGTTTCAAAAGCATTATTATATTTGTTATAACTGGCTTCCCAACCTTTAAACAAATCATCTCCAGTAAGCTGTTGGAATGTTTGCATATCGGTAGATGTATTACCTAAAGAACTTTCATCTCTTGCCCTATTAAGCATTCCAATAATTGTATCTTTGTCTTGTGTAGCATCAGACACACGTTCCGCTACCTCAACACCTAGTCGAGTACTTTGTACATTAGACAGGGCCTCCTCCACCGGCTCTAAGACGTTCTGAGCCAGTAATCTACCAGATACATTCGCTTGTACAGATCCACCCTCTATAGCTTCATCCGCTACATCACTAAGCACACGACTAGCGTCTGCATTAATAGAGGCTTCTCCGGCTTGTACTACCCTATTTCCACGACGGCCCTGCTTTAAACCTACAATGTTATCAATTATGCTTTGTGCGTATTGGTCTACTAACCTTTCGTATTCTTCTGGGCTCTTAGTTGCTTTCATCCAACCATAGGCTTGCTCAACGTAGTCCCTTGCTCCGATAGCTAATGAAGTTCCTGTATCAAGTTGCAGAGCATTCCCGGGCAATATGTCTACTATAGTTTCTGTCCCATCTGCATTTTTTACTATCTTCTGCCCTAATATACCCAACTGAAAATCTTTGTTGTCTAGTACAACTTGGCCAAGTATTCTTGCTCTTTCAGCAAGTATTTCTCCCGGCAAATCATCGGTTATACCTTCATCTATTTGTTTTAACAGAAGCATTCCAATTTCAGCTTCTCGCTTGCTTGAGTTTTTAGAAAGTTTTGGAACTATTTTTTGGCCAACCCAACTAGCCCCCGCACCAAGTGTTTTTATCGCCACACGCCCTAGGGCAGTGAACGCCTCATTATCAATATAATGTCCTAGCTGACTATTTGTTTCTGAGTCTATACCTACAAACTCTAGAACATCGTCTCCTATCAACGGTTCCATGTCTTTAGGAGTAGCTAATGTCGCCCCAAGGTTTGCCCCTCTTTCTATAAACAACCCTCTAAGCATCATCTCTAGTTTTTGTTTAGCATTCTTCGGGTCTATCTTTTTAACTTCATCCCACTGTTTTGATATCCAGTTAGCAAGTTTCTTTGACCCCCCCAAAACCTCGTCTATTTTATCAACACCCTTACCGCCCACTGCGGCCCCCGCAATAATCGGAACCACATCTTGCACAGCTTTTTCTATAGCATTGGCAGATGGGTAGGTTGGAAAGTTTTCCGCTATATAATTTGTTTCAGGATCAGTGATAAAATCATCTGTCCCCGGAGTTCTTTTGTTGGTGAAAGGAATATTAAATCCTTTTTCTATACCTCCAGACAAACCTTTTACAGTATTTAATATTGCACCCCCGAATCCTCTTTGGAATGCATTAGATTCTGCGGGTTTTGGAACTATGTACTTGCGGGGCTCTCCGTCTTGATTTTTAAAAGATTGGGTTCTAACCTTTTTAAACATTGTGGGCTCACCTTTACTTTCAAAAATAGCCGTATTAGAACTTTCAATTGCCTTTTTAATCATGGCATTACGCGCACCACTTGAGGTGGCATTTTTGTATTCGTCCGACTCCACTACCTGAATTACAATAGGGTTTTCTTTCTCCTCTTCTGTAATTGGAGTTTCCATTCGATCAACATTAAGAAACTTCATTTCGGGGTAGTAGCCACCCTCTGTGAAAGATTCTTCTCCAGTAAATGGAGTTGTGCTTTCTCTCTTTTCAATAACTTCTTTTTGGTTTTTCGCTAAAAGATTATTGAGAACATCTAGAGTATTCTGATCTGTATTCGTAATCGAACTCATTCTTAATATTCCTCAAAACTATAAGTACCCGTGGCTACTGTCTTCGTACTGCCGTCGGCTTGTTTTTCTAGCCTTGTTTCCATAAACAAAATAACTTTCTTTCCCAAAAGACTCTTAGGCATATCCATTGCCAAATATTCTTCACCTGCTTTTTCAATTAACGTTGCTTCTTTTTTTGACAGTGCTTTACCTTGAGACCATTCATAGACACTTGCCTGTTGCTTACCTAAATCAGATGCGTAGTACTCTTTAACTCCTAGTATGGAATTTCCTACTATCTCTTGACCCCCGGGGAACATCATAACGTTTTGCACTAACGCATTATTACGCGCATCGATTGCCGTAGCATTCCATGTTCCATATAACTCGTTCGTTAATCGTCTTAGGTTGTTTGAGAAGGCTTCATAACTATTGGCATTAACAACAGATTTTGAAATTACATTGTAGTCTTGGTTACTAAACCCGTTTCCACTCTGTCCCAAGGCTTTACCAGTAGCAAATATAGTCCTTACTACAGCCGCGTTAAATTCTTTATAGGCGTTTGCTGTCTCGTCCGATATATTCATATTGTCTACTTCAAGATTTATACTTGCTAATAGACTTGTTGAACTTTGGTTAGGGTCATTTTCTTGAAGGTCTCCTATTAGATTAACTAATCCTCCTACTTCTTTAGAGAAGCTTGAGAATAGGGAAGACCCTCCACCCTCTAGAGTTCTTAGAACGGCCTCGTTATCAAACGCTATTCTATCTAAACTCATTAAGTTCTGTGCGGCCGCCGACGTAGCTATTTGTGCCTTGCTAACGTTTCCATAGACAGTACTAGCCGCTTGAACTGCTTTAGTTCTTGCCTCAGACATATCTACCGTAGTTACATTATTAATTCTATCTGCGGATATGATCGAGTCATCTGAAAGTTGATACCCTCCACCTTCTACTTTACTGCCCGTACCGAACACAGGCTTACCGTCATCTCCCTGATAGATTATAGCGAATACGTCGGGATCACCTTCTTCTCTAGTAAGTGAGGCAAGTCCTAAGAAGGCTGAATCATGTGCAGGTTTAACTTTAGTAAACCAATTAGTGGCTTCTAGTCTTTCTCCTTCATCGTCAGAGGTCAACATCATAGTATACTTGGAAAGGTCTGCTCTATACGTTCCTTCGGTCAAAGTACTGTTTGTACCTTCTTTATCAAACATTCTTTCTAGACCCACTAGCATCTCATTTTGTTTTTCAGGGTCGTTATTTAGTGCTTCGTACTCAGGGCTATTCATAAGATTGAAGACAGCTAACTCTTTGGGTGTTTCAAACGTTTGCTTACTAGCTTCCCCAGACAGAGATTGTTTATATTCAGCAAGTATAGTTACTCTTTCAGTAGAACTTGAAGTATCCCACCGAGGATCTTTCTTAGCGGCTATAACAGCCTGTTTCTCAAAGCTAAGAGTGTTGTCGTCTTTAGTTTCTGTACCTTGCGTAAATGTATAGTTTGCGTCACGTTTCTTAGGAATATACCCGGCTAGAACCTCGGCGTAGTAATCATTGTCCACACCAAGAGTTGACAGGGTTTTAGATTTTATTCTTTCTTCGCTCTTTAATGCCTTCTTATCTTTATCAAAAAGGTCTGAAAGGAAACTTCCTTTAGGTTTAACATCAGGAGCCGGGAGAGGTTCTGTCTTTTCGTTAGCAAGTAAAGTGTCTGTCTGTTCAGCGACATTACTTTCTGGTTTAGGTATAATCTCATCAAATTTAGATCCCGGAGTTCTTACTTGATTTAAAATTTGTTGTGCAGTTAAGCCACCCTTAAACATCTGGTATATTGATACAACAGCATCATTGGGAATAATGCTATTTGATTGTGTTAAAGCTTCCGCTTTCTCCATTATCTGTTGATCTGCTAATTCGTTTTGATCAAAAACAGATTTTTCCTCTGCAAACTTTTTTGCGCGGCTACGAACTTCGTCTTTTTCATCTTGTCTTTCTAGTTCTAATTGTCTTGCGTGTTCGGTCATAAAACCTTCGGCGAACCCTGCAAAAGCGTCTCCAAAATCACTCATCGTTTAATTCCTCGTCTTCAATGCCATACCCAAGCATATCTGTCTGTTCTTCATTTGTAGCAGGAGACATAAAGCCCATTGAATCATCTTCAATTTCTTGTTCTACAATGGCTTCTTCGGGCTCTGTAGTTGAATTATCTAATTCTTTTTGTTTAAGAAGAGGAACAGAGGTAGTGTAATCAGCTATTTCTTCTATCCCCATGTCATATTCAATGCCATATGACTTTGCCATTATCTCAAGCATACGGGCTACTGGCCCGGCAACAAGAATTGCATAATCAGGAGTAAATTTCCCCCGACCCACTGCAAGAGTTACAGCCATGTCTGTAATAGTCGAAATTTCAGTACCGGCCTTTATCAGACTCATGTATCGTTTACCTGTATCCGTCTCTGTTAGGCGTTCAACGATATGCTCGACTGCTCCATCGAGGTCAGTAATGTCTGGGGGTCTATGCCAAGGCCAATTACGAGTATCGCTGGCATAGTTAGCACCGGGAATAGGAGCGTCTGGATTATTAGGATCATATAGACTCATCAGCTAACTCCTTTTTTTTCTTCCTTTTCTTTTTAGGGGGGTTAAGTAACTCTTCTTCCAGTTCATCAAAATATTCACGGGTGTACTTAGGCTTTTTGCCTGACGCCGTATTAAGTTCTACGGGATCAGTTCCCTCATAGTATTTTTTAATTGATTTAATAATCGCTTCTTCAAATGTCATGCTTTCACCTTGTTGTAATCAACTCGTAAATACCCGTCTGTACCGCGTGTAACTGCTTCTGAATTTTTCTTTTGTAGCTCTTGAGCAATAACGCCGTAGGTTGGAGTTTCACCAAAGCCTTTATCTTTAGCTTCGTCTGTCCAATCCCATGTATAAAGATTTGTTCCATCAGATAGGTTTCCATATTTTTGTATATTATCTTTAAGTCTCATATCTGATACGTAGGCCGCCCCTACTGCCCCTACGGCTTTAAATACACTTGATAACATAGAACTCTTCGCTTGCTTTTTAGCCGCCGCTAATTCCATTTTGGCTAATTCAAGTCTATGTTCTCTATCCTTCTCATTCTCACCTTCTTTCCAAGCGTAGTCTAAGAGAGAGTCGGAACGATCCCATAACTGGTTTAATGCCTCAGTTGTAAGACCAAGCATGTTCTTAACGTCTGTAGCGGCCGCCTGAAACTCCATCTCAGAGTTAGAAAGCGTAACTGTCTGTCTCCACTTAGCATTAGCGGAATCCACTGCGTACTGCATGTTCATGTAGAACTGCTCTCTGGCATTTTCCAAAGACGCATTAAACTGATTAGCTTGATTAACTTCACCAACATTGAACTGAGACATCTGGTTCTTCTGTCCAGTGTTGTACATATCAATACTTGCACCTAGATTATCGTAGAACTTATTCATCTCGTTAGTCGCCTCTGCTCCGAAACGACGTGCTACGTTGGTCTGGTTAGCATCCTCTAAGATAGATTGTACCTTAGCCTGAGTATTGATGACTGACATTTGCTGTTCGTTGGCTAAATTAGCCATATCATACTGCATAAATGTCTTAGCGTTAGTTACCGCTATAGTTGTACGAGTATCTAAGTTTGCTAAGTCCATTTTAGATAGGACGTTAGCTTTGTTAATAATCTGTTGTTGCTTATTATCTAAATTCTTTAAGGTTACTGTCTGGTAAAACTTACTGTCTGCTTGGGCAATTGGTAGTGTTGCCTCAATCATAGCAGATGTAGCGGCAGATATGGCCGCAGTACCTGTAACACCTGTAAATGCAAATGTTCTATTTACATTACGCATAATCCCGGCGGCCCATGTAGGAACCTTCGGGTTGCCGTCTGCATCCACAAACTCTTTTGTTAGGATTTCTAGTTGGCCTTTTACTGTGGCCTTAGAGTCTAGGTAATTACCTTCACCAAGTGTCTGTGCTAGTATTTTACCTGATATAGTACTGGTATCAATGACTGTACTAATGTTTTGGTGTGCAAAATCATTTAAAGCTACGCCTGTCTGGTTGATAGACCCGTCAGCATTAACACCTGTACCTACACCTTGCTCATCAATTGTTATATCATCGGGATTAATGATAGCATCTTCATTGGTATCCATTGTAGCGGCTGTACCAAGGTTATCATTTACATCATCAAAGGTGGTGGCCGCATCATAAGTGGCGGCATCTTGACTATTAACATCAGAAGCTGTGGCCGCAGTACCTGTCTCAGCATTAACAGATAACCCATCAACATTCATGCCGTACTCACTACCTGTGAGGTTAGTACCTGTCTCATTGCCCGTCATCGTAGGTACATTGTCCGATAGATTAGCACCTAGATCGTCCATAAAGCCGCCGGGATCTGTCGCTCTATCCCCAACCAAGCCATCTACGCTTAGGCCCGCAACAACATTGGCGTTGTTTGCAACGGAGGATGAGGAGGTATTGTTTGTTGCGTAAGTTGGAGTAGTAGGGCCGGTATAAACCTGCGGATCTACTCCATTAACTCCATCCATCCCCGCCGGTAAAGCACTAGGATCTCCGACTATACCTTGATTTGATGTAATCATTTATTTACTCTTTATCTGTTCGGCCGTTTCGGCACATTTACGAAGTTTGTCGCGTAAGGCGGCGTAATCCGAAAGGGCGTCAACTACGGCTATACTGCCGTCGGTCTCAGGTAGGCTTTCTATTTCAGTTATTAATTGGTCGTTAAATTCTCTTGCGTACTCAATGATAGGAGGACAGTAGACTTCTATCTCAGTCTTATAGACCGTGGTCGCGCAACCGCTTAGTAAGCTCATCCCGATTGCGAGGCTTAACACTTTGAATTTCATTATTAGCTTTCTCCATCTCCTGATAGAATTCAGCCCGGTCTTCTGCCGCTTTAGCAGAGGCTTTTACTTGCTTAACCTCTTCAACCTTAGCTCCGTCTCGTCTACCTATGATATAAAGTATAGGTAATAACGCGGCTATTATGGCCGCTATTATTAGTTTAGCTTTATTAATTAAGATACTGAAAGGGTTCACTTTTTCTTTGTCTTCTTCTTAGGGAACCCGGCTTTCATATTAGCATAAGCTTTCGGTGTAATAGTAGACTTCTTCTTAGTCCGGCTAGTTCCTGCTTTCTTACGCTTGTTTATATTGTCGTATAGACTCATTACTTTACTCCTTGTCGGCTGTCTTTAATTCTGGCGTAGGTTACTAAAGCAACACCTGCCAAAGATAAGGCTAAAAAGGCGTACTCTATGTTCTCAGAGTATCCCACTAGAGGCTGTAGCTGTGAGGCTACTTCACCAAGTATACCGGCACTTCCGGCAACACCTGCACCTGCTAATGTTTTAGACTTCTTTAAAGGCTTAATTGCAGTCTGCTCAGGCTTTTGGGGCATAAGATCACCACCATCTGCCGCTAGAGGAGCATCCATTGCAAATAAAGCCGCCTCAGCCGTTCTACGTCTAGTCAGGCCACGTAAAGAAACCTTAGTTCCTTCAACTTTAGCCTTGTCCCATCGTAGGATTTCAGAAGGTACTTCATCATACTTCCCTGCATTTAATTTTGTTAGCAAAGTACTTCGTTGGAAGTTTCCTGCGCCTAGATTAAATACAAAGGATACTAATGCATCAAACTGCCCTTGAGACAGTGGAACGCTTACATGGCGTTTAACGGCCGATCCTGCGTCGTTTAGATCATCCTTTAGGTAGATGTCACATTGATCGACTGAAGCCCGCATACCGCTTTTAACGCCTCTACAATGGCCATAGCCTATAGTCCACTTACCTGCCGGACATCTATACGCACGAACATCACCTTCATCGGTGACCTTGTGCAATCCTTCAAATCTTTTTACTAAATTAATACCTTGTTCGGATACTGTTGTTGGGTTCATCTAAAATACCAAAATGCTGTTGAAATTGCCCCTGATGCAAGTATCCAGAATATTCTTTCTGCAAATCTAAGTGTCTGACCATTTGTTGACACATGAGTTGCTAGTTCTGTTACTTTTTCGTCCATCTCTTCCTGTTTTTTATCGTACTTATTCATTCTATTAAACACTGTGACCAAACGCTCCTCCATTCTTGCTAGGGCTATTACTGCATCGGATAACTTGTCTATTTTACTTTCCATGCGAGAGAGTCTGTCTTGTTCTGCCATCATGCTACCCCCTAATACGTTCGTGCATATGGCGAGGCGAAACCGCTATATACTGCCGCCGGGGCCGGGGCTCCTGCTGTTGGACTTTTATTACCCATACTTGCGTTTGAACCTTGAACGAGTGAACGGTCGGAGATCTCCTTCATGAGCCGATTAATGTCTAGGGCCTGTTGATCTACCATTTCACCGTTCATTCGACTGTAGGTGCTGAGGATTAGCTGTCCTTGGTCATTTAATTCACGTTTTAAGATGTTTCCGTTTTTATCTACTGCGTTAGCAATCAATCTACCTTCGTCCGTAAAGGCATTTCCCAGAGCAGTCATTCTATTACGCATCCCTGCGTCTAGGTCTGCGACTCCTTCTGTAAGCATTGACTTGACCTGTGTCAGACGATTAACAAAGTCTGCACGTCCAGATCTTTCTTGCTCACTTAACTCATCAAAACGACTAGCAAACCCGGACTCTATGCCCGACGCCATTGACGTAAGACTTCTGTCCATGTCACTGCCAACTGACTCTATAGAACCACTGATTGCCGTTAAGAACTCTTCTGTAGAGCTAAACCGGGAGTCAAAGTCCTGTGTAAGTAGATTGGCATTAAACTTCTGTGAGTTAAGTAATTGACCTGTAGCGTTATCTACACTGCTTATAACCAACTCACCGTTTTGATTAATCTCTCTGAATAAGAAGTCTCCGTTAGCGTCAATACCACTACGGATAAGGTCTCCGTTCTCATCAAAGGCACTTGTTAGACTAGTAAACTTCTCTTGTAGGTCAGACCCAAACTGATCACCTTGGGTAGACATTAGAGTTCGTAGGGAATCCATGTTACCTTTGAGGTTAGCTTTTAACTCTCCCGAGGATTGTTGGATACCATCAAATGCACTTGTTATCTGATCCCCTAGGCCGCCCTGCATTTCGTTTAGCTGAGTAGAAATAGCACCGATATCCGTGATCTGTTGATCAATTAACTGGCCCGCAGAGTCAAAGGCTGAAGTAATTAAATTACCTTGAGAGTCTAAATCACGACGTAATTCATTTCCGTTCTCATCAATTTCACTACGGATAAGTTTACCTTCCTCATCAAAAGCGGACTGTAGCGATTTTAAGTTATTAGCAAACTCTGTATCAATGTTAGAACCAACGTCACCTATTTGGTTTCTGATGTTGCTTAGAGAAGTAATAACGTCGGCATTGCCTTGTTGGCTTCCTGTCATCATAGCGTCAAATGATAGAGCCAGTTGATCTCCAAGACCTTGCTCTACGCCATTCAGTTGGGCCGCCACATCTAAAACATCAGTTTTTGTTTCACTTAGTACTTCGCCGGTGGCGGAGATTGATTTAGTAATTAAATCTCCCTGTGCATCAATTTCCCGAGTAATAGTTTCGCCGTTTGCACCTATCTCTTCTTGTATTAAAGTTCCTGTTGCATCGAATGCAGACTGAAGAGTATCTAAATTATTGGCAAGTTCCCCTGACAATCCACTACTAACGGAGTCTACTTGGCTAGTAATAGCACTCATTGCATTCATGACTGCGGTGTTGTTAGAATCTCCCCCTGTAACTAGACTATTAAACGATGCAGTTAGCTGATCACCTAAACCTTCCTCAACATTGTTTAACTCTGTAGAAATATCTGCAATGTTAATAGACTGCTGATCAATTAACGTATCTGTTGCATCAAACCTAGAAACTAAAAGATCACCATTTTCAGTCAGGGTTCTACTTATAGTATCACCGTTATCAGCAATCTCTTCAGATATAAGATTTCCTTGCTCGTCAAACGAATCTTGAAGAGACGTGAAACTATCTGCAAGAGAGCCCTCAAGCCCCGTACCCATATCCCCAACCTGAGTAGTAATACTGCTTAGGGTAGTTTGTATACTTTCCGTAGCTGTAACAGATCCATCTGCCATTCTTTTAAAGGACGCTGTAAGTTGATCACCAAGACCTGTGCTTACAGTGTTTAACTCCTCAGACATACTTGCAATGTCTAAAATAGATCTTTCTATGGCTTTTCCATTTGCATCAAACTTAGTCTCAAGAATATTACCTTGAGCATCAAACTCCCGCGTAATGTTTTCTCCAAAGGTATCAAACCCTCTAGTTATTAAGTCTCCGTTATCATCAAAAGCTTCAGATAGGCTAGTAAGATTGTCACTTAACTCATCGGAAATACTGGTACCAACATCTCCTATGTTTCCAGAAATAGTACTAAGGGTATCAGAAATATTAACTTCAGACTGAGCGTTAGCATCAGATAAAGAAGATACAGCAGACGTTAGTTGATCTCCAAGACCAGTTTGAACGTTATTTAATTCTGTGGCAACGCTTGCAATATCTGTAGACGTTTGACTTATGACTGTGCCGTTAGCATCAATAGCGGTAGTCAACAACAATCCTTGGTCATCTATTTCCCGAGTAATAGTTTCGCCATTATCGCCTATTTCTTCTGAAAGGAACTTACCTTGGGCGTCAAATGAGTCAGTGATAGTTGAAAGATTAGAAGTTAATTCTTCAGATAGTCCGGTACTCACATTACCTATTTCACCTGAAATTGTAGATAAGGTATTTGTAATATTTGTGCCAGAATCTGATACATCCCCAGATAAAGCCGTGAAAGAATCAACTAATTGATCACCAAGACCTTCTTGAACAGTATTTAATTGTGTGGCTATATCACCAATACTGGTTTCTGTCTCACTAACTAGATCACCATTAGCATCCAGACGTTTGACTAACAGATTACCTTGAGCGTCTAGAGATCTAGTAATGGTGTCTCCATTGTCAGCTATTTCTTCGGATAGGAATGTGCCTGTCGCATCAAATGCAGACTCAAGCTCAGTAAATCCACTGGTAAGCTCCGTTGAGACGTTGGTATCAAGATCACCAATAAGACCATCGGTAATCTGGAAGGCATTAAGAATAGAGTTTCTGCTTTCTTCTGCGGCTGTAGAGTCACCAAACACAGTAGTAAATTGATCTTGTACACCTGTCTCAAACGAGGAGATGTTATTCATCAATGTGTTTATATCTAAACCTTGCTGATCAATTCTTTTTCCTGCTGAATCAAATTCTGCAATAAATAACTTACCGTTAGCAGTCATAGCTCTAGTAATTCTACCACCTTCACCTGTGACAGAATTTTCAATAAGAAGACCTTGATCATCAAAAGATGATGTAAGATTGGCGTAGGCGTTTGCTAAGTCTGCATCTAGGTTAACGTTTTCTGAGGAAAGAATGTCTTTTACAGAATTAAGTTTATCAACAAAATCTTTTCGTGTTGCTACACCCTCGGCACCTACGGCTGTTTGTCCGGTAGCTATATTAGTGGCAATGTCTGCAAAGTTAGTTGTGTTTTCTGTTCTTCCATCTTCTACACTTGTACCAACCGATGATACATCTGTACCTAGGCCAGATAGACCTTGAGCTATATCACCAAAGTTTGTTTCGTTGGCAGAGGTGCCAGTAGCAACGTCAGAGGCTACAGACGCTATGTCTGAACCTAATGCTGTGTTTTGATCGGCCTGAGACTGCGCGTAATTTCCTAGTGACTCTCCCATAGCGGTAAAGCCGCCAGATACAGTACTAGCAAGATCGGTACGAGCCTCATTTGCTAATTTAGAATAATCACTAAAATCTCCAGTAAAATCATCTAGAGAAGTTTGTAAATTTCCTTGTCCTGTTGCAAGTCCGGCTTGTCCTGCCGCTAAATCAGCATAGTACCGACCTGCATCTCCACCATACTTATTAATCAACTCTTCTATGTTAGCCTGACCGCCCAACACATTAGTAGAGGTGTCCGTTAACTGATTACTTATATTAGTTTCTACAGTACCAAGATCTTCACCCAGAGTGTTAAACCCTTCGTCGATAGCAGTATTAGTGTTATCAAAGTTGTCAGTAACTGTACTACCTAAAGTATCAAATCCAGTAGCCATTTCGGCGTTAGTATTGTCAAATCCGGCCTCTATATTATTATCTACTGTATCAAACCTACCATCAACCCCAGAAAACCCATCCACAATTCTTGTATCCATTGCAGAAAACCCGGTATCTACAGAGTCTTGGATGCCAAGATTTTGACCCATGATGACTTCATTTTCATCTTCTAGGTAACTAAACTGATCTTCTGCGTAATTAGCCGCGTCTGTAACGTCACCACTAAGGCCAGACAGGGCCTCATTGACACCATCAAAATTAGCAAAACCCTCATTCATGGCATCCATTGTGGTGTCATAACGGGCATCTGCCGCTGTGCTTAGGTTCCCAATGTCCCCAATAATAGTCCCTTGGTTAGCAACCAACTCATCGTGTTGAGCATCTCCTAAACCTGTATTGGTAGTGTTGGTAGTACTTCCTCCGCCTCCACACATAATTACGCCTCTCTTTTCATTATAAGTCCGACCTTTTTAAAGCCGTGCATTTCAATTAATTTTTCGTATCCATCACCTGCTATCCCAGAGGTAATACCAATACATATTTCGTGAGCATTATTGCTCTTTGACCACTCAAAGAATTCTTTAAACATCTGGTTGATGTACTTTGCTATTCCATCCCGACACTCAGGTTTAAAAACCATCACCATGTCTTGTGCTATTTTCTGAGTAGAGAAGAAGTACTCAACTATATTCCCTAAAAAGAAACCAACTACTTCACCATTGTCCTCTACTACTCTCATGAAAGTTGTGGACTTAGGATCTGTCCCGGTTGATACCCAATGGTATGCTTTGTCCGAAGACCAACCGCATTTTTCATATAGGCTGTTTTCTTGAAACCATCTTCCTAATTCGTTTATCTGGTCAAAATCCTCCAGAGAGGGTGTACGCACTATGCGGGCCATGTATGTCCTTGAAATAATACTAATATGGGGGTGATACTTTGAAATATAAAAGAGATTTTATATAGTGTTATTATACACTTAAATCCCTATATAAGGCAAGTATAACCTCCCCGCTACCTGAATATTAAAACTCCCACAGTAAACCCAAGGAGTATCAAGGCGAGAATCAACCCCGCCCATGTATATTTGTCCGACCAATCTTGCCCTGATATCAAAATATGGTTACCTCATCAGTCTCTTCAACCCATTTTGGAATACAGTACCCTTGTACGGGTACTAAAAATTCCCCTTGTGCCTGTAGGCTTATTTTTCTTGCAAAATATATACAGGTATTTAGGTCTCTCCAGAGGGCAATTTCTTGAGTACTCTCTAAAAATTCACCATTGTAGGTCTGTAGCATCAACGCGAATACAAGCGTTTTCACCGTATTACCTTAGTACCCTCTTCTACCCATGTAAGCCTACAAATACATTCGGTAGGCTCATACTTGGATTGTTCTCTACTTAATTGTTGACATAAAAACCGGCAACTTTGTAAGTTATGGAAGTACAGTGTTTTGCTCGGATCAATTTCCCCAGATACGGTGAAAAATAACAAAGCAATGACCATCTTCATTTTTGTTGAGCTAAGAGGGCCGCAACCAACGCTTGTATCTGCTCATTGGTCTTCTCTTGTATCTTCTCCTGCCGGGCCAAACTCTCAACGATAGCCTCAACCTTAGTCTCTGTGACGGCCTGAGCCTGTCCATTAGCCTGAGCCCGGTCTGCGGCCTTTTTTGCTATGGCGGCAATTCGGTCACGTTCTTCACCTGCAAAGGCTGTATTGGCTTGTAATACTCCCCATGATACTGCCAACGTCACGAAAGCCACCCCCAATGGGACGCTCCATGTAGGCAGATTGATCTGTCCGCTCATTAGTCACCTCCGGGTGAATTAGCTTCTAAACTTGCTTGATATGCGGCAATAACCGCGTCTGTATGAACAGCGGCACAAATAGCTTGCACCTCTGTAGATTCGTTGCTGTAGTCATCACCAGCATTTATGACATGTCTGTGGAAGCCGGAGGATAGCTCAACGCCATCTTCTAAGACTTGCGTACAAGTCCTGATTTGAACCGTTTTATGTACTCCCACGATCTCTATTTTGTCTTCTGATATTACTTTTTCTAAAGCCATTGTATTGCTCCTGTCTGTGCCTAGAATCCACTAGGCGTATGGTTATGATGTTTGGTAATGAAAAGTACCCCTTACACTCGCGTTTCCTGTTCCTAGCCCCATAGTCGCTTTTGTTGCAAAAGCATAATCGACTGCGGAAGCACTCGTTATCCAAAGATATGTTAAAGTGCCTTGTGGGTGTACTGCTATAGGTTTTTCGGTAGAGGTATTTGTTGCAAATGCAACAGGGCCAGAGGCCGCAGTAGTAAACGGAAGGTTACTAATTCTTAAACTTCCACTTGTTGATAAGCTACTTAAATCCGTATTATAGAGATTAACTGCAATAGTGACGTATCTACCTATTTTTGTATAAGAGGCCGCAGGCATGTTAATAGTATTAGTGCCATCCCCTAAAACTGCCGTAAAAGTTCCAGTTTCGTACGAATCCAACTTGTTAGCCGCGCCTGTACCGCCTAAGTAGACACCGCCTGATAGGTAGAGGTCTTTAAAGCGAGTATTAGACTTTCCAAGGTCAACACCGTTATCTCTTCCTGCTACAGTCGTAACATTAATCGGCATTATCGTGTTATCTGAGGCGTTAAAATAAAGTCCAGTATCGCCTGTCCCAAGATATATGTTGCTGTTTACAGTACCAATGCTACCAACGGTAGCCGTATCTTTCTGGAGGCGTAAAATCTCACCATTTCCAGATAGCCTGTTTAAACGAGCAACCGTGTCATTGCTAACAGTAGCGTTAATATCTCCAGTTGCCATCGCTTGAATGCCGACAGTTGAATTGTTTGCGCTAGTCTTACCCACCAAAAGATTTAGAGAATTATCAATACGCATGGCTTCAGATACACCACGAGTAAAAGTTAAACCTCCACCTTTTCCACTTCCCTGATGCTCAATAAAATAATCTGCACCATGAGAAGCTAAGACAAGAGAAGCACCTCCCGCAGTGCCGCTATTTTGATTTGATATAACAAAGTTAGTTCTGCTGTTACTGCTTTCCTCAAAACTTGCTATTGATACCCCGCCACCTGTAGGAGCATAAGCACCAGTCTGACCATAGTTAAGTCGCCCTGATGAGTCTATTCTCATGCGTTCTTGATAGGCATTAGACGTATCGTTGGTGTAGAAAAGCATATCTGCGCCAAATGCTGTGCCATCTGTTTTGCTTTCTATCTTTGACCTGACAACATTACTA
>Ga0209535_1000362_pt1 | contig 31827 bp, 43 predicted proteins | sample LinPmetageLP28_FD_184041 | JGI IMG/M metagenome (GOLD analysis project Ga0209535, IMG submission 184041) | Marine viral communities from the Pacific Ocean - LP-28 (SPAdes) (version 2) | ecosystem: Environmental > Aquatic > Marine > Oceanic | place: Pacific Ocean | collected 2009-08-22
TTTTGAAGCAGAATCCTTTGACTTATCTTTTACTTTAGAATTTGAAGTTGCCAGCGTTGTTCCTTGAGGTGATTAAATGTACGATGTATTAACAGGAAAACAAAGAGCATTAGTGTTCCCTGTTATGGGTAATGGATTTGTTAAAATTGATTACTCGGATAATGTTCCAGATTCAACAGATGATATTGGTTATGGTATTTGGTCGCATAGCGGTGACTTTACATTCGAGGCTATTGTGACTCCTTATGATATTAACGGGGCTTCCGATTTAGAATTGGACGGAAGAACATTAACTGCATCAAAGAAAATTATGCCTAATAATGTAAATGAAAGCACCTTGACTAACTACCAAAGTAATCTATATTTATCTGGGTCAAATAGAGTTTCGCACGAAATGAGAATTTTTTCTAGCACTAATTTTTATATTTCATTAAAAAATGGTACAGTTCGTACCCACAATCAACCAGCAGAATATCATATTCTAGTTGGTATTAAACTTAGCAGTGGTGCAGTTCAAGAGTTTATAACTACTTCTCCGGTTATACTTCCAACCAACACTAGGTCTTGGATTTATTCAAGTATAGGTGAATTAACGGCTACTGGATTAAATGAAGAAGGAAGAGTTGAATATGAATTATGTACTGCTATACGAGGAAGTGGCTTTTCTTCGGGTGATTCAGTTGTGCCGGTCACGGCTTTTTTAACTGATGGAGAAGCACCCGCACAAAGAGGTCAAGAACTCTTCGTCAGAAATGGCTTTACATACACCTCTATTGGCACTGTGGCTAGCGTCAGTGCCTCGGCTAATACCCTCACGCTATTTGCTAATTATGTAGGGGATTTGCCAGACACAACTCAAATTTTTAAGCGCACTTATCTCGACCCAACCTATGTTGAAAATTCATTTCATATCGCTTGTACCTACGATGAAACTGCTAAAAATTTAAATATCTATCTTAATGGCTTATTGGTTAAGACTGGAACTCACGCACAGTCCGGTACATTTTCATTTGAAGATGAAGATTTATTTATTGGTGCAACCGGCGGTGGTGCAACGGGAGTTGATTCAGCAGCAACTAATAAACAATTTATGGGAGAAATGCATGAAATGTGTTTAACATCTGTTATTCGTAGAAGGTTCCCATCTATTACTTCTTTGCATCCTAATTACAACGATACATTATTTTACTTTAGATTTGAGGAAGTGGACCTATGACATTAGATTTATTCGCAACAGGCTCCACTAGTGCATATAATTTTGATGTTCCTACAAATCCCAAAATGACTACACAATCAACATTTGGCGCAGGAACAGATGTATTATATTCCGCTATATACACAGATGATAGCGAAGAAACTGTCATAAACGAAATAGTAAGTAGTGCCACACTGCAAGCAGAATATGAAAACCTATCAGTGACAAAGGGATTTAATATTCATTGTTTCGATACTGTTTCTTCAGTGGGAAAGGACTTATCATCCATAGCATCTACAATAGATGATTACTATTACTTTGTTTTAATTCATTCCGACAACCATCTTAAACACCACTTTGCTAGAATTACAGAAATTAAAACTAGTGATGTATTAGGTGACTCCTTTGACTTTGAGCCAAAATTAGGAAATGAAATAGCACAAGGAACTAAGTTCAAGTTATTCAAAGGACCAGCAACTTCTTCTAAAGGAGTTGCCTTTTCAGCAGGTATTAAATTAGAATTACAAAACGAACTACAAGTGGCAAGACCACACTTTTGGTTTGTTAATGATTCTTTAGATAAAAAAAATCAATTAGACCACAATACAAAATACTTTGCTAGAATGGAAAAATTTGGTGATGGTTCTAGCGTCACGATGGATGGTGCAGAAAAAGTCACATTTGTGACAGTCACAGACTATGCACAAAAAGTAATAGATTACAGTAAGTATTCTTTAAATGCTTCTATAACAGATGTTCTTAGAACTAAGGATGCAATAGCAACTTATGTTAGCAACGAAGGCATTACATTAGCATCTCAAAACGATGCTGATTATGATTTGTTTGCCCCTAACGCTGTAAGAGATACAGACGACACTATAACATCAACAAGTGCTTATGTCACAAAAGGACCAAAAAGATATTTACATTATGATTATTCCCCGAACAAAAACAATTCTAATATTAATGTTATTGATTTAGAAGTTCAAGAATCTATTGGTGATAAAGCGAGTTATGTTGATTTACAAATCTCCGACCCTTATCGTATTCTATCAAAGAAAATAAACAACTATGATGCCTTGCGGATAAGGCAGATGATTCATAGAGGTGACTTTAATGATTGGGTTTCTTTCGGAGCAACGATAGATTCATTTACTTCTGAAAATGTCAGCAATCAATCTTTATACGCTATCAAAACTCCTGTTGATTTAAGAGATTATATTAATAATGGGGATGAGGTTTTGATTAACTCAAGAGTTATGATTGCTGTTGATGTTGGGGCCGCAGGTATTAGATTTAGAAAATACAGTCGCTTAGAAACAGAAGCCTCCTTCTCCCATTCAACTTCCTTAACAAGTATTGCAGAAGACACAATAATTTATAGAAGAGCATGGAATACAACAGACGGTACTCTTTTGACTGGAATGAGAATGATTGATGGTAGGCAAGACAGTTTATCTGTTTCTTTAATCAGTAACGAGTTCTCCCAATTAGAAGCAACAGTTACTTCTTATGTTTCTCAAACCGGACTACTAACTTTATCTTTATTTAATCAAGGCTATGATACTAAAACAGCATTGGACAAAATGACTGGACAATATATAATTTACAATGAAAAACTGAATGGTAGGATTACAAACCTCAAACAAGAAAAGATTGATGGAGGGGCTACTGTTATGAGCATTAATGGTGCTGATAAACTCAAAGAATTACTTGACCCAATTATAGAAAAAAATACATTGTTCTCAAAAGATATTGTGTATTCAACAGACAGCCCGTACAACAAAGTCACAGCATTAGGAGCAAACGCAACAACCGTCTTTACAAACAGTGCTTTAACTTTAAGTGGTAGCACTACATTAGTCACTGGGGATAAGATATTTGCTAAGACAACTAGTGGCTCAATGGTATATCTTGGAGAAATATCTTCCGGTGGAACAGGAACTTCCTTTTCATTTACTAATACTTGTAAAGGGGAAGTTAGTACTAAAGCAGCGTATAAAGCATCAACAAAATATACGGTATTCAATAAAGCATTATCTTCTAATTCATTTGTTTCTTCTGCTACTAGTCTTTATGGTACTGCTAACAAAGGGCTTTTCTTTGAAAGTGGAACTACCTTAGTAAATGGCGTCGAAACTGTTTCTCTTCCACCATCTTCTATAAATACTACTAATCCAAACTCAAGAGGATATTACTTAAGTGAAGCAAAGAACATGAAATCAGATAATCTCTTCCAAGCAAGATTAGATGATAATGCTTCAAGTAAATCATATTCCACCTTTGATACAGTTAATACACTTATTGATTTTAATATTCTTTCTATTCAAGAAGTAGAAGGAAACCAAGTTATTGAAATTGCTCCACACATTCCATTAACATTGGGAAGAGTTGATGTTAATTTTGCAAATACACAAGATACTAGCCTAACTTCTTTGGGTACATTAACTGCGGCAGTTAGCGCAGGAGATAGATTTGTTGTCACTCAAACAACTACTGTTTTATCCACGACTTCGGCCACAAGAAAATTTCATGGAAAACCACTGTATATAGGAACAACCTTTGTTGGAAAAATAGTTCAAGCCAACTATTTTGGAGGAAACACTAATATAAGAATTTATTTAGATAGAGATTTATCTGCGGCTGATAATGGTTCGGCAATTTATACTCTTGCTGGTGACGCTACAAATAATGAAACAAATAAATTAACACACGAACTTTCTTTATTAAATGGCGCACACTTACATGGCGGTAAAGTTATCGCACCATTACACCCAAGCAGAAGCGCATCTTCAAGTGATGATGGAGCCTACAATGTATTAGATTTTCCTACTTACTTTGATTCTGGAACCTTTGCCTTAACTTTATCCGATAGAGCAGGTAGCCAATATTATAGAATAATTAATATGGAAAAAGGAATTGTTAGCCACAATACACCAAAGAAGACTAACTATGCTGCATTTGCTGACCTTAATTATTATGAAAGCATAGTTGCAAAGATACCCTATTATGCTTCTACATATAAATTCAATCCAGCATTCTATATTGATAGCGGATTAGTCAATAATATTACCGGCGTAGATAAAATGGATAATGTAGCAAGACCACATACTTTGCTACAAACTAGAGGTTATGTTCCGGCAAGTGGTTCTAAGTTCTTTGATACTTTAATTCATATGTCTAGTGGATTACCCGAAAAGTATCTTCTGCCGCCAGACCCACATACAAGCACAAGTACATTAAAAACCCCTTATGTCACTCAAGATATTTTAAAACAACCTGACCCAAAAGTTGCAAGAATGTTTTTGTTTGTTAATTCAGATTTAAGACCTTATTCTTCTACAAGAAAAGACAGCCTATTAAACACTACAACAAGGGACATTACCAATTATAACATATTAGCACTAACTGATTCTTCTGTTATTGAAAACTCGGATGCTAAGGACAATACAGGAGTAAATACAAAAACAATTGCTTTTAAAGATGGAAATTATTCTTCTTCATCTATTCTCTCTAGCGAAAAAACCCTTTCTAGTTTAACTAGATTCGGAATGATGCGATTAACAGAACTTTGTTTTGATTGGGCATTTAATCAATTTGACCCAGAAAATCCTCCCGATGGTAATAAAACTCTCCCTAGATTCTATTATCCTCACTTGAATATAGATAACTTAGGAACAATAGCAAGTATCAGTGGAAGTACAATAACAATGAGTGGTACTATTACAATCGCTAACGGTGACTATATTTTAGATAGCGAAGGTAGGTATATTGGTACTGTCGGTTCAAGTGCAACAGTTGGTTCAGATACAGTAATAACTACATCTTCTGCTGCATACGCAACCAATGGAAATGCATACTTCAGTGGTGCTGGATTAAAGGTCACTGTTGCTGATGATGAATTTAAGTCACATCTTATGGGTCATGGTTCCACTGATACATTTGTTGCATTTGACAAAGAAATACATATGCTTAGAAGTGCCGCAATAAATCACGCAGAAAACGCTGGCGGTACGAGTGATGGATATGGTGGTAGTGGGGGTATTGGTCATGCTAATACAGAAGAATTTAATACTAAATATGGCTCCACTTTAGGAAATGCTTCTAGTGATGCAACAAAACAACACAATACCTATGCACCTATTGATTTACAAGCAGGTACTCCTTTAGGAAGTGTAAGCGATGTTGCTTCACATCATCCTTCTCATTTGCTAAAAATAATTGATGGTATTGGAACTTTTGGAGCAGGTGGAGCCGCCGCAAATAATCAACTTTATCTTAAATCTTGGCTACCTGTATTCTTAGATAGATTTTCAATAGAAGATGGAAGTTCATTAGCGGCTTCGGGTATGGTAGGAGCACATATTACAGGCATTACAAAGTTTGAAGATAATACGGGAACAAAATTAAGTATTCTAGGCTACGCTCTAAATGAGAAATTTGCCAACAAAGAAACAAATGAATCTTCTTCTAGCATTACTTACTCAAGAACTGCCGATGGTGTAATGCTTGCATTTAAACCTAAACTAAAAGTAGTCACAGGTGATAATTATATTTCCACAGATAAAGCCATTGGTGCATCGGATATTTATAGATATGGTTTTGAAGAAACTGGACAATATACATGGTTAAAATTTGTTGATTTAACAGGTACTTATTTAGCATCAACTCAAGGAGTTTATAGTGAGGTTGATGGTACACAAGGAGATGTAGCCATGAATGCAACAAAGGGGCTAAACAATGTCAATCCTACTATTTTGGCCTATGTTATTTCTCATGAAATAGACCACGCATATAATAACAGTGGCACAGGAAGGCATATTATCGTCACCGATAGAGCATTAACTTCTGACCATTTCCGTATTCTTCAACCTAATCATACTTGCACATATGATTTTAGCCCTAAGAAAATACAACTAAATACGCTTTCTTCTGCATATACTAAAATGCCATATGAAGATAAAATGTATTCTAATATAAACTCATACCAATTACAGAATGCTAAAGGGGATAGGGACTTAGAAGGAGATAATGAAGGTATTCTTTCTATGTATGTAGCAGTTGATATTGAAAACTTATCTTCCGATACAGAAACAATTGTGACTACTTCTTCCTTAGATACTTTATTAAAAAATAAAGATAGCAAATATTGTATCAGCGATGGTGATAGCATATTTTCTAGTGAATTAGCCTACACTAATGTTTCTACTTACCAAAAATTTATTACTTTATCTTCAATTAAAGAAACAAAAGGAGTTGTTTCAGTTTCGGAAATTACATCAATTACAGTTGGTGGAGAGTCACCAATTGATACTAATTCAAAAAGAGCCATGATTGGTTCTGTTGTTAGTATTTGTCAAGAAGCCGACGACCTCATAGAAGAATTACTTGAAGAACAGGACACATCATTTACTATCACAAAAGAAACTTATCCTCTTTTCGTTGCTCCTAACTTTGATGGCATCAGTATTTTTGAAGCAATTAACTTCTTGCTAAGAAAGAAAGAACAGACCTTAATACAAAAGAATGAAACCTTTGAAATAAAACCAAAAGACTCATCTGGTTTTTACAATGATTTACTGATTAGTGATAATGGCGACATTAGAATATATGAATACGAAGTGTTAGATAGCACATTTGAAGAATATAATGAAATCGTAATCAATGGTAAATCTCACAAATCTAAGAAACAAGACCTAAGAAGCGTGAAGAAGGTAGGGAGAAAAACACTTAAGGTCTTTGAAAGGAAACTAACAACTCAAGAAGAAGTTGATACGAGAGCAAAGGAACTTCTTATTCTTCATAAAGGCGACAATAAAAAACTTAGAATTAAAATAGGACACAATAACATAAGTCAAATTAAAGTTGGTGATGTTGTCAATGTGGAAGTTAAACAAGAAAATATTCCTAGAAATCAATACATTGTTTTAGAAATTACTCACTTAATGACTGGCTTACTTGAATTAGAATTAGGAAAATACAGTAAGCAATTAGAAGATAGATTTTCCGAACTTACTGTTGATGTTGATACTGCTCAAACATTACAGAATACTAGAAATAATGAGCAATCAACTGCTCTTGGTTTCTTAGAAACTGTTAAAATTAAACCAATTAGACTATTAGTTCGCAAACGAACAACAACGGGTTCAATGACACTTGGATTCACGACAGCATTAAATACAGGAACAGCACCACTTGGATTCACAGGTGGGGCCACAATCACCTATACAGACTTAGTGGAGGAAGAATTTTGATAACTGACTTATTACGAGATAAAATTGCAGAATACATAGTAAGCATTGTAAATACTGCGGCTGAAGGAGATGTTGGATTAGGTGGTAATTCAACAAGTCCAGCCGCAACCACATTAGATGTTCCTTTAGGTGTCACTACTTCACAATATGTCGCAACTCGCTCCGGTGACAATGTAGTTGAAATTAAAATAATGGTCGAAGGTTCAAATATTACAGGTAAAGTTATTCGTGAAGCAAGTTTTGGAGCAAATGAAAATAATTTTATAAGTGATGGTAATGATGATTTTATGTTATCGAGAGTAGCATTTGAAGGCGTTGGGCCATTTGCGTCAAACGAACAATTAGAAATATTTTTAATGTTAGAGGTGGAATAAGATGGTCGAGAATAATCCGCACAAGATTTCAACAATGGGACAAGGTGGTTCTTTAGCCGCAATTACAGACGCTTCAGACTTTCCCCATACAGGTTTAATTAAAGGTCTTTCCCTAATGGCAAGACAGAACATCGTTGTAAAAAACAATTCAAATGATTTTGATATTACCCAATCAACTGCTAACAGTGGAACTGTTGCAGTATCAGCAGGAACATACCTTAGAGATGGAAAATTATACACTGCTCAATATAAAACAGGAACAACTGCCGCATCATTTACATTTGGTTCTAGTGAATTAATAACAACCTATGATAAGGGTTATCATCTTGTTGTTGTTGACAAAAATAACTTTATTCTAATACGAAAGCCGACAGTAGCAAATAAAGTACCCGACTACACTTCTGGCGATACTATTATTGCTATTGTTGAATACTCATCAACTACAAGTAGTGGAGCAAGAAATATTCAGTTTTTAACAACAGATAAAGCCGCAAACAGTTTAAGTATTGCATATGATAATTCTAATGTTTATACAGAAGTAGGTAATATTGAAGGAGCAAGCGGTGGAACAACTATTACAAGCACTGGGACTCTTACTCTCGATGCTGATGATACCAAAATAACAGCAAGTTCGGATGGAAAACCAACATTAACATTAGAAAATACTGCGGGAGTTGCTTCTGCCGCTAATGAGCCAGAAATCATCTTTAGCAGAACAGGTGCTTCGGATTCTTCTACATCGGGAGATTTAGGTAGGATTATGTTTAAGGGTAAAGATGATGGTAATGCCACTCATACTTATGCTCAAATAACAGGGGAAGCATTAGATGAAACAGGTGGAACAGAAGACGGAAGATTAAGATTTATTACTGCATTAGGAGGGGCAGACAATACTGAATTTTTAAGAATATCTGGTAGTGAGGGAGTTATCGTTAATCACGATAAAAACAATATTGACTTTAGTGTTATGGGAGATACGAATGACCATGTATTAAATGTCGATGCAGGTACAGAAAAAGTAGGCATTGGTGTCAATAATGCAAAAACAAGGCTAACAGTTGAAGGTGCAATTACATTAAAAGAACAAGCAAACGCAGATGCAGATACAGCCGCTTATGGACAAATATGGACAAAGACCGCTACTCCAAATGAACTGTATTTTACCAATGATGCAGGTAATGATATTCAATTAACAACAGGGGCTACCGGACCACTATTGACAGGAAAACATTCTATTTGGGTTCCTTCTTCGGCCATGACCCCCTTAACAACAAATGGCTGTTCTGCATTAACTCAAGTTGAAATGACAGCAGGAAGGCCGGAATTACAAGTATTGGACTTTGCCGCCGATGCTGACGACCACGCTCAATTTACTGTTGCTTTCCCTAAATCTTGGAACGAAGGAACAGTGACTTTCCAACCATTTTGGACTGTCACAGGAACAAATACAGGTACGGCAGTTTGGAATTTAACGGGTATAGGTGTTGATGATAACTATGTAATTAATAGTAACTATCCTTCAGCAGCCGCTACCGGAGCAAAGGCACATAGCGGTACTTCTAACGACCTTAATGTTAGTGCAGAAAGTTCTGCATTAACGATAACAAATGCTTCTGTTGATAGTGTGACTTACTTTAAATTAAGTTTAGAAACAAGTTCTAGTTCACAAACGGGAACAGTTCGTCTTATTGGTTTAAAAATGTTCTATGATATTAATGCGGGGAATGACGAGTGAGTTTTGGTTATGTTGTTCTTGGTTTCAATTCTTATCCTAAGAGGGGAGAAGCCGCTCCTTCAAATGTATTGATTCAAGATGCCGCAGGTAATGACAATAGATTTACTACTACCATCGGAGGGTCAGCAACTAATGATAATGATTTCCAAGCCCCCTTTGCTGTTCAAGCAGGGCAAGCCATAACTTTTGGTTTTTATTCTCAACATACTGGAAATGTATCGCAATACGCATGGTCAATACTTAATATAAATGACCTTGAAGGAATAGTGGCATCATATAGCATCAGTCCTAGTAGTGGAGTAATTGATGGAGGTACTGGTACAAACTGGACTAATTTGGTTATAACAATCGCAAGTTCAATAAATCCCGGCGCACAAGCAGAACATCAAGTAAGATTAAGTACACAAAATAGTGGCGGTACAACAATTAAAGATTATACATTGATATTAATGTCACCATGATAAAAAAAGAGACAATAGTAAAAGTATTTCTTATACTTATTGCAATTAGTTATTTAATTGGGCTATGGCTTGGGCCTAGTTTTGTTGGTAATCGTTATAACTATTAAATAAATAAAAGCAAAAAATTTTGCGTAAAAAAAGGCGAGCCGACCCGTTAGGGCCGACCCGCTATTTTTGTTTCAACACTCCAAATACCATTACACTTCCTACATTCCCATAATTTTATTTGGTCACTTGAACCAACATAAAAACCTAAGATACGCTTCGCCAGCGTATTCTCGCCGCAATACTTACAAGTTTGCTTTAAACTCATTTTTGCTCGCCTTGCGTATCTTCCCCAAGTAGTCTGCTAATGTATTCTTCAACACTTTTTTCAGTGATATTTGAACCACCAAATGCTGCAAAGAATAGCAACGAAACTACAATTAAGAAAATAAACAGGCCAAACCATTCTGCTGTGGACATTACCAATCAACTCCTAAATCTATAAATTCTTCTTTTTCAATAGAGAATGCTTTTACAATACCATTCTCTTTACCATAACCCCAAAGGTCATAAACTAACTGTGTGTCTTTCATACAATATTCAACTACCTCATCATATCTTCCCATCTTCCATAACTTAGGTGCATCTGCACTATCCATGAGTTTTGAATCATCCATAGTGCATTTAACTAAGTTTTTCAATTGGAATCTTTCTCCATGTCCTTTGAGTAAATCTTTACTAGTATCAATATATTGCTTGTCATTCAAATACTTATGAATGCAATATATATCCATTGAATCTCTCAAGATAGGCAAATCAAAGGCTACAATGTTATGCCCAAGTAATTGCCCGCCCTTTTGAAAATGGTCGTCTAAATCATATTTAAGTTCTTGTAAAGATTTAACAACATGACCACTTTTAGCAAATGAATCGACTGGCTCATCAACATAAACAGTTCCAGTAGTTCCATCCCATGTTGCTACTGTTGATACTTGAAACATGTGAGTATTACTAAAGCCACCTATTTCGTGTGACATGTTTTTTGTTTCAATATCCAGTGCTAAAACAGACATAGGAATCACGAACCGTTAGACCAAAGTTTTGAAATCTTTGCACTTTCTTCATCAACAGGTTCTTCTCCACCAATTCTTCGCTTTAGAAAAGCAACAATGTTTGTGTTTGCTACTGATAGCATACTACAACATTCCCAACCTTCATCACCATAAGTATCTAATGTCTCAATTATTACCTTCGGGCCTTTCGTTATGTCAAAAACGACATATGTATTTTCGTACTTCATTTTTTCACTTCCTTTAGTTTAATGTAGTTTGATTTCCCAATCTTCTTTATTTCAAAGTTAATTTGCACCTTGTCTTTAAAGATTAAGTTTGTCTGGGAGTTAGACTTCTTTATTACCTTACACATTTCAGCAATATACAGTTTTCTATTAACCCAGTTGTCTTCTGTCTTTTTAGCCATCTCTTCGTATTTATCTTTAAATGGCTTTGCATTGAACAAAGGCGAGGCCATTCGACGCTCCTTTAGGCTACGCTCAAGCCATTCAACCAGTGACATATAACATTGTCGGGTAATGGCCCCTGCTTGCCTAACATTTTGACCCGTTACTTGGAATCTCTTGCTTTTATCTTTAATGTAGGGGGCTTGAGCAATAGCACATAATACTGCCAACTTGGAAGTGGTAATATACAAGCGGTTGATAAAGAGATTTGCTACCTCTCTAACGAACAATCCACAATCGTTAATATAACCTACCATGTTCTCATATTCTAAATCTAGCAAAGCATTCGCAGATTCAGTGTATTCCATCATGGTACACTTAGTTTCTATTTCGCTCTTTCCTTCTTTTAGTTTTTCTTCATATCTTTCCAAGACCAAATCATACATCTTCATAAATTCTTCAGAAAATTTATCCATTGGGCCTTGTCTATCCTTAAACTTACCAAACTTTGAAATCTTTTTCTTTCTAATATTGTGTTGAATTGCTTCTGGAACTTCACGAATATAACATAACATTCTTTGTAAAAGTCCTGTTTCTGTCATAATTCTATTTAATTCAGTAGGTGGATAGGTCATAGCCAAAACAGACCTTTCTCCAAAGGTTTCAACCATATCCCCTTCTTTCAATTGTTTCTTCATCACCCATGATTCTCCATGAAGACTGTTCAACATTGTGTTTAGAAAAACAACCATATCCACTTGATGAGAATTAGGACTAAAAATGCCAGACCGTTCAAACTCATCCCAATGTGCTAACCCACTACCTTCTAAAGCACCGTTCATTTTAACTTGAACTTTCTTTCCAGTAAGGCGAGAGTTCCCGTTATCATCTGTTTCCATTTCATCTTGTATTGCATAATGCCCAACAAGTGCGGCGGATGTTGCTACTTGAACAGAAAACACATCAAACTTCTTTCTTACATAGTGCATTGTAACATTACCATCTTCGTCTTTTTCAATGTTCCCATTATTGTCCAATACAGGAACTTCGACATTAGTATTAAAACTGTGCTTCTTCTTTGCATTTACTTTCTCAAACACACTTCTGGCAATAGGTTGCACAAAGTTAGATAGCGTGGTTTTACCTGTACCTGAAGTTTGAATGTGAAGAAAGTGTATTCTTAAATCTTCATATTCTTCTTCAAAGGGTACTGCAATGAAGTCTTTACATAACTGCCCTAAGATTGTAAAGAAACTAATTACCGCAGGAGTTTCATTAAAGTGAGAAATATCCATTGCTGACTTTTGAAACTGTTGAACAACGGCAGGTAAGTTTTGCTGAAACACAGCACTTGCTTGCTTATAGTCCTCAAAGATTTCATTCTCGTATTCTTCATTATATTCACTATTCATATTTTCACCTTCTTTTCTGAGTTTAAAGTATTTAGAATGCGTGAGGCTAAAACTTGCCCAACGCCTTCAAGGTACTGTAATTCCTCTTCTGTTTGTTCTCCTATTTCCATAACGGAACCATACTCCTTAATTAAAAGTTTGGCTTTCTTAATTGATACTCCTTTAATACTTGTGAGAACATCAAGTCTTAAATCATCCGTAGTCACTCTTTTGAATACTTCGGGGCGAATCACATCTCTTTGTATTGGTTTCATCTTACATATTGCCGTGATGATAAGAGATGCTTCTTCTTCTGTTGGAACCCAAAAAGCCTTTACATCAGTATCTAATGTAATTCTTCCTATTGCCCCTAAGAATTTGTTGTTTAACATAATACTTCTTGCTGGCTCTTGTATTTTAGCCTTGCCGTATCTCTTAACATTAAATATCGCTTCTTGAATAGTACCATAGATAATTACAATGTTTGTTTTGTAATGTCTATCCATGTTATCTATTTGAGTCCATAATCTTTTACTGATTACTGAACCCAAGAAATCTGTTGTTGACTTTGCTTCAAAACATACATCATCAAAAACATAATCTCCTATTTCAATCCACTTCTTTTCAGTTTGTATATTCAAACTTCTCGCCTTACTCTCAACTAGTTTTACTAACTTAGAGCCTTCTTTTTCCCTGCTATCTATAATTAACATATTAGTCCTCCTTATCTAAAAAGGTCGGGTATCGCCAACACTTCCCCACGCAATACCCATCGGGGATTAGCACAGTTTTACAGAATGGTGTCTTGTAATTACCAAACACTGTAAATCGTGCGTGTTTTCTTGTTTCATATTCGTCCCAGTCTAACCAAATTTCTTCATTGCTTTTTACTAATTCTTTAATCTCGTTCACTATTATGTCTAATACTTTCTGTTTTTCTGTTGTTGTTTGTAGGGGTCTTCTTTGTGTCAATAAATCTCTATACCAAGAAACAAGGTATGCTCTTGCCATATGCGAGGGATTCTCCACCATGATAGCATTATGCAAACATGGAAGGATTGGTAATTTACCACTGTATTCGGGTACTGAAATCTCACCCCCAACCGCTTCAATGGGGGGTGCGTCGGGAAACTTAGCCTTGTTTTTGCCCCCTTTTTTGAAGGGTATAAGCCTCATACTTGTTGCTAAAGAAAGAATATAACTTACATCTTTTGAAAGGTCTTCTTTCACCAAGGGAATACAAAAGAGAGAATCACCTTCATTATTTGAAGACGACATATTCACAGTATTTGGCACTCTTCGCAATCGAGTTGTTTGTCCGACTCTATCATCAAGGGTTATATCTTTACCTACCTTTGATATTAAATATTGTTTAATCTCTCTAAAGAAAGACTGAATACTTCTCATGTCTTTCGCTTCCTCTCCGAATATAAACATATGAAAACCACGACCTGAAAAGAAAAGAGTATATTCAAATTCCTGTTCTAATACCAATTCCATAACAACTTTAACATCCCGATATGCTTTCTCAATCTTTTCGCCGTGTGCATCAAAATCTAAAAAGATTCTATCTAATATCACAGACGAATCAATTTTCGCCCTTTCTGAAAAATGCTCGAAATCATATACTGTCGTATATACATTTGTTCTATTATTTTGAGCATTAACAAACTCAACATATTCATTCCTCGATGAGACTACTTTTCTTTTCATTTGTGGTGCGTTCTTTATGTGGCTCCCCGCCCATACTTCCCTCGGATATTTCATTTTCATTACCTCCAAAATCAACTGTTGCTGTGTTTAACATTATTCGTATTACTCCGGCTATCTCACCGGAGAGTTTTGTTTTTATTGCACTTCGCATAACATCTTCAAAGGTATGCCCTACGAAACTTTCATTTATTTTTACTTCCCTTATTAAGTTAAAGCGTTCACTAAGTTTAGATTCATTATAGATTTCATTACACAGCGAGTCAATAGTGCTTTTTAAGTTGGAGATTTCAGAAAATGTCCAAGCCCTCGCTAAAACTTTTAGTTTTATTATTTCATTGTTCATATTTAATCGCCTCGAATCTATTTAGGAGTGCTTCCGCATATCCCTTTATATCATCGTCATATCTTCCAAGGTGCAATAAAATAGTTATTGCATCCTCGGCAATTTTATACATACTATCAGCCATAACATCAAACCCATGTGTCTTCTTGTGCCGCATCACAGATACCAAAGAAACTACAAAAAGAACAAGTCTTGTAGTAAAACTTAGTTGGAAATTGCTTCATTTCATAAGCCCTTAGTAGTTTTGCTATGCTATACATAACAGAAGTCATTGACCTCTTTTTAACTCCCTGTGCAAAAACATAGTTCGATACAGGATAATACCAACCCCAATGAGTTACAGGTATATTTGGGTCGAGACCGTTCTTAATAAGAACTTCTTCTGGTGCATTTTCAATAAGTAGTTGATAAAACGCCATTTCTTTACGCATACTTCCTGCCTTGTAGTCTTTCCACGGTCCTGTTTTAAACTCGAAAGGAACATAACCTCCGTTTTCCATAAAGATTCTATCAATGATTCCTTGTATATGAATCTTATAATCTCTTTGTAAGGTAAATGGTTCATAATTAAGTGATGCATCTCCCTTGTATGGGCCTTGAGGGATGGTTATTTCCGCATCGAATTTACCTTCATTACATACTGGCAGATACTCATTTGTCTTATTTTCGGTTCTTGCTTCCAAGTATCGGTTTGTTTCAAACGATGCTATGTTTAGTGAAATATCATAGTATTCATCAATAGGTGTCATTTCTGTAATGTAATCGCTAACTTCATCAGCAGACATAGAATCTGCTTTCTTAACATCAAATTCATTAAAAAAATCCTCTCTATGATTGTGCAAGACCGTTCCCTTACGCATAGCCTCCGATTGGTCTTGGGGCAAACGCTGAATATAAGAAAAGTCATACTTTTTATTGCACCAATCAAAAGACCCAAGAGAAGACTTGGTTATTTTTAAGATTGGCATAGACGGGTCATTGTAATTCTCCGGTTTCCAATCGTATGTAAATTCATCCATGCCGGATATAACTGCTTCATATTTTTCATCGTTATTCATTTAAAACCAATCCTCTAATTTTGTTTGTAGTTTTCCTGTTCTTATGCTTGATAAGTCCCAATTCATCGCTCGATAAATAGGTTCGGCCTTTTTCAAGACCTGTTGTGCGTAGTGTTCCCAATCCGGTTCATAATCATTGAAGTCTTCATAGGTTGTGCCGGACATATATTCCACCGGCTTTTGTTCCTTAGTCAATGGGTTGATAAAGGTGTCGTTATGTTTAACTTTGAGAAATAAATACGAATCATCAAAGGTCATACCTAATTTCTGTTTAGCGTATAAAACGCCAGCAATTCCCGAACCCACACTTGGTCGTTTTCCTTGTAAAGTCACAAACTTGCTTGTTTCAGTGCCGCACTTTGAACACCATTTAATATCCAAACATTCGTACAATCCATACTTTGAATTGCATTCATTACACTTAACTGTGAATCTGTCACTTTTCAATCTGCTTCTTTTTACTAAAGCAGAAATTGGTATATCTTTTTGTAATGCGGTTGTATAGATTGCATACAAAAATGCATTTATTTTTCCCAAAGGTTGTTGATTAACCCACTTCTTTAGTGCGTTAGTTTGAATCTCTTTTGCGAAAGGAGTTTCGCTTACTCTCTTAGCGGTAAATCCTGTCATGGTGAACTTAGGTTCATTCAACCATTCCCCATCCTCCCAAGTAATCATCCCAGCATTTCTGTTTTTTGTTGTGCCAACTCCTAATGCGGAGTAATACTTTTCAAATTCCAATACAACGGGGTGTTGTTCTAATCCCATTACATTAGGGAAGTGTTCCCTAACAGAAGACTCTATTTCTTTGATAGCATCTTGCGCTAATTCAACTGAATCTATTTGAACATAGATTGAGTCAGTGTGTCCATAAACTACTTTCATTGAGAGTTCTCCCAAATGTTTTGCTGTTCTTCTAAATGTTCTTCGTATTTGTTAATACGCCATTGTTGATAAACTATACCTTTAGGTAGTTTTGGTAATTTTGTCAAATCCGGTCTAGTAATTTTAGGTAGTAAAAAACTACCCAAAAACCACTTTTTCATTTTATTCCAAAGTTCACTGTTCAGAAGTCCATGTTCTGTTAATTCTAAGATATATCTATTCATTCAATCACCCCAAGTAATATGTAAATTTCATAGCAGGAGATTCGTGCATCTCTTGTAATTCTTGAATTGCTTTATACATCTTAACAAGATGTTCGTTCTCCTTATACAAGGATTCAATCTCCGCTTCCAACATTTTAATTTTCTTTTCCATTTGTTTCATTCCAATTTCTTTCATAGTATCACCGCCATTATCGTTATGATGGTTGCTATATTTACGATATTTACCATCATCAATATCTTATTGCTTTTAGCAATCATTAGAAGAAGTTCTTCTAGTAATTCGTTGGTTTTATCCATCATCATACATCTTCCTCCTTGAGAATTATAGCGTTCCTCTTTAAGTTGTTCATCATCTTAAGAATGTCACGAATTTCTTCTTTCGTGATTTCCCAAGTTTCATCAGTATCATATGATACCTTTACTGTAATTAATTTAGTTTTCATACTCTTCGCCTCCTATACACATTTCTTCCTCCAGATGTTTTTTCTTGAATGCACATATTATTTAAGTAATAGCCTACCGAAACTGTACTTTGGATATATTGGCTATTTCGCCTAGAGCCAAGAATATGAGAATGTATTTGTTTTGCTGAGAAAGGTTCAGGATAATCCTTTATAGCCTCATCAATCCACTTCTTCATAAATCTATTTAGTTTTGGTTTTTTCATTCTTCTTCACCTGTTATTTCTTTTATTATTCTTTCTGCTTCACACAACTTACAGTGATGCTTTGCCTCGAATTGAGGGTTGTGTTTTATTGGTTTTATGCATTTCATACTTCCAACTCCTTCGCTTTGAATGCGGCTAAACGGATTGCTTCTCTTGCACTTGCTGTAATGCTTGCGGCCAAATTAACATCAGCCCAACCGAATCCTTGAAAGGCAACAATGCCATAAAAAGAAGCCATTAAACGCTTTACTGCCATTTGATTATTATGCCACTTAACTGCTTCTAAATCATCTCCGGCTTCCCTTGCATCTCGCATAAGTCGCTTATATTCATTTCGCAACTCTTTCAGTTCAAGAACGGCTCTTGGCAACAAACCCAATTTATCTGTTTTGTAGTAAAGCATATGAGTTCTTTTTGCTTCGCTAAAATCCCTCGGTGTAGCAATATCACAACCAAATTCAGTAGGCTCTTCACTTTTAGTTTCCCATGAAATATTGCGAGCAATCATCATTGATGGGTACAATCCTGCAAAATCAAAAGCGGCTACTTTAAGATGTAATCCATTTGTATTCTCACTAAGCGGGTCATAAATCATAGCACCTTCGTACTCTTCTCTTTTATCCACTTTACTTCCAGTCTTACAAATCCAATCTGCATTACGCATAAAGTAAATAGAACCCATATGACTTGCATAAAAACACGCTTCAAATGGTGCTTTAAGTAATCGTTGTAATGCAATAATAGCCTCACTACAAAAGTTTGTTTCGTCTATTCGTACAAGCAATTCAACATCTATCAAAGCATATTTCAAATACGCTTCTGTGTCTTCAAGCCAACCCCTACGATAAAATTCATTCGGGTCTTCAAATTTAGTTTCTTTTGATTTACCTTCTCCGAATAAAGTCTGTGAAATATATTCAAGACTCATTGATGGCAAAGTTCCTCTTTGTGAATCATTCCACTGACGCTCAAAAGCAAGGTCTAAATTGAGGGTTATGCGCCCCCCTAAAGGCTGTTGTATGGGAGAGAACCCACTTTCACCTTTAGAGAAAACAAAGCCATTACCAGCCTTCTTTACACCTTCTATGCGGTTAATAGGCGACATACGCATGGGGTTGATTCCCAACGCACAACATCTTTCAAGTAGTTTAGGCAAATCGAACTTAAGTCCAAACCAAGCAATTAACATATCAGGGTCTTTATCAATCATATACTGAATAAAGGATTCAATCATTTCTTTTTCAGTATTAAACCACTTAGTTTGAAACTCATGTATAGTTTTACCCGAAACCTGATGGTCAGTAATATTAGGTTCTAATCCTTTAGGAAACCATACCCATTGATAATATTTTTTATCATAATTATCATAAACAACAATTACTGTAATCTTATCATGGTGTTCTCCACCTTGTTGCCATTCCATATCCCAATACCACTTTCGCAGTTTAAATTCGGGTAGTTCGTCTAACTTATCAATAGCATATCTAAAACCAAAAGGTACATCTGCTTCGTATGTTTTATTCCACATCTTGCGAGCCTTGTAAATATCGGTGGCTTGTTCGACAATAACTTTTTTCAAGGGCTTTCCTTTTAATGAAAGCCAGTCACCCTTCTCATACTGGAAGGGTCTTGAAATATACTTGTTTAAGGTATAGTTCTCAAATTGAAACTCATCGTCTTCAATAAAGAAGTATGGTTCAAATGCTTCAAGTTTGAAGCGCCGTTCGCCGTTCTCTCTCCATGCTGTGTATATGTGTTTTTCATCTATGCATTTACTAATTATCATTTTAATTACCTCCCGAATACGGGGCTTTTAATATCTTTCTATCTTGTCCCACAATAAGTAATGGGAACTCATCCTTTACATAAAAATTCAATGGCTGTAATGGCTCAAAGAAATTATGTAGTGGGCCAGAATACTCAAGTGTTGCCGCTTCACCGATATGCGATTGTACCTCAATCCCTTGTTCATACTTATTAGAAGCATTTGTAGTGCTTGAAAAGGTTAAGTTACCTTCATCAAAGTTTAATTTATAGACGCCGCTCTTGACCAATTCACAAAGACCAATGGCATCTTTAAACACTGTTGAATTTAACTTAAACGCACCCTCAAAGTTAGAAGAACCGAAAGCCCATAGTTTTTCTAATTCTTCTTCATAAGAGATGTGCTTAAGCATTTCACGAATCCTTACAATTGCATCCATGTTTGGGTGATTAACAACCACAGGTAGGGAAGCAACTTTACTTCCAGAAGAAAGTTTCAAAAAATCTCCACTTTCAAAAATCACATCATCGCCAAACTTTTTCAGATACGGGATAATTGTTTCAGCATTACCAATAAAAGAACCATTGTTTATACCTACTACTTCTATTGTGATATTCATACCAAAGGTCATATCCCCATTCCAAATCTCCAAGTCATTACCAGCCAAAGTCATATAAAAATATGACCCCATCTTAGAAGAAGATAGGCCACTATTACCAAGATACTTTCCTTTACCTTGAATGTCTGATAATGCTTTCTCCATGCTTTTATTATTTACTACGAATTTCAAATCTTACCCTCCCTTAATTCAGGAACACCGTTCCATTGAATATTAGGGGGAGTTCCTTCTCGCACAGTCCATTTGTTTCCAACTAAATTACCATTAGTCCTTGAACCAATTAATTCAGCAGTAAAATGCAACTCGTTCTTTACCTTCTTCTTTGAGCAGTAAATCTCTTGTTCGAGTTTTCCTCCCCAATCTTTCCAAGAAGGTTGCACACCAATGGGCGTGTTGTCAACATACTTTTCTGTTTCGTGAGTAATGTAAATTACATCACAGTTCAATTGGTAAATTGCTTCCAATAGGAAATAGAAAGTCTTATTTCTGTTACCATACTGAAACGGCATAATCTTTGTCACAACTCTTGGATTAGGATTAACCTTTAGAATACAACTGTCAAGCCAAGTATCAACACCATCCATAACGAATACAATATCTTCACCTGCTTCCATTTGTTCTTTAGCAAAGTTAATGAAGTCAAGAGAGTTTTGTTCGCTCTTGTCAATATCCATAATGTTATCCTTTCGCATTACAATTGGACAATATACATTAATTCGTTCTGTTGCATCGTGATGTTCAAACCAAGTTGATTCAACACCTCTATCCCAATCAAGAACATAAATGTTCTTATCGGGGAAGTCCAATGCAATTCCAGTCTTTCCGGTCTTGGGTTCTCCCCAAATACCTAATACCATTCGTGCTTTTCGTTGCGCCCTTTTTTGAGCCATCAATTCTTTAAAGTTTGTTTTTTCTTTCTTAATCCCTAGCAAGCCAATCACCTATATCATTTTCATTTATATCCACATCTTTACCATTAGCGGCACACCAAGATTTGATAATACCAAGCAGTTCTTCTTTTGATGAGCAAATCAATCTTGTTTCTTTAGTTCCGATATGGAACTTCATAAAGTATTCGCCCTTTCTTTTATCGTTTTCGTTCCAAGTTAAAAAGTCAACCTTTGCTAAATCAGCAATATAACTTTCCCCCTTAAGAATATATTTATTTTCTAATACATCATTCATTTATTTTTCCTCCTTTTAGGATAGGCTTCGCACCCATTCGAGTATCAATTGTTTCCACAAGTTCACACTTACACTTGTTATACTCTTATTCCCGACATGAATTCTGTAATGTCGCCAACACATCATATCGCATCATAGTTAACCACGACATTTCTACGAGGGAATAATAGGAATATCAATCAAAACCAATCAAAGGTTTCCTCCACCGGAGCATCCACTTGAACTGGCGCACCACGCTTATCTGTCACTAAAACAGAAGAAACATTGATAGTAACTGGGTCTGCTTCTCCATCAACCAAGCGTTGTGAAGTACGGCCAATCACGACAATTTCTGAACCAATACCAAAGTCGATTTCCAAATGTTCTGGAATCCAACAAGTAGTCATGTTTGACTCATTATCATAATCAAACTCGGCATTCAAGTCTGTGATATTTAGAATACGATTACCGTTTGAAGTGGGCATCATATTCATATTACAAACAGTTCCACTTGTCACAATAAATCGGTCTTTAGCAGGAAGAGTTTGACGAGTAATATGCGCTCGTTCAATTTCCACCAATTCAACCATGTGACTCTCAAAGTTTTCATTAAGAACGCTTACCCAATCCGTTTCACCCATATCTCGATAGTCCGAGTTTTCGGGGTCTAAATCAGAATTACGAATCAAACTGTTCTTTGTTGTCATAGTCATACCATATAGATTACTACCATCTTCCGATGGAATAGCAACAAAGTGTACAAAGTCATAACAATCAGGAATAAACTCCACACCACCTTGATTCTTATAAGAGAATTGAAGGGGCTTCATTTCCGCACCATCAACACTTCCATAAAAGATACCGCTTCGTCGCATTTGTTCCAAAGGCAAAGGCTTACCATAGTTTCGGTTTTCTCCACCATTCATGTATGCTTTGGTATTATCCAAAGGAATAACCATTACACCATCTGGCATTTCTTCTGCACCGGTTGGTAAATCCGAAACCATTCGCTCTTGATATTCGCCATCGTGATAACGGCTAACCATCCACTTACCCAAAGCATTTTGAGTGGCAATTGCTACATGGCCTTCATTCAAAGCATTATCCGAATCACGGTTGTATTCTTCTTTTGCTCGATTACGATTCCAACTCATCATATCTCTTGGTGCTTCTAAAGCAACGAAGAAACCAAAGCATTTCTTAACAAGAGAATTACTTCCCGTACTTTGTGTTTGTTGTCCTTGTTTTGCTCTTCGTACAATTTGTGCCGCATATGAACGCCATAGGCCCAAACCTAAATCATCATTTACTTCAATGTTGTTATCGGAACAAACTTCCGTATATTTTTCTGTTGCTTCCTCCACCGTCATATTCAGGTGTTGTGCGCTCTTTTCCAATTCGTTTTGCATTTTTTCGCTTAACATATTTTCACTTCCTTTTTTTAAATTAGTTGTCCAACCATCCATGATAGTAATACTTTCGGAGTCATGGTAGTTGAACGATATTCGCTTTCTCCGACTGTTCTTAACAGTTTATACTTGGTAGTATTATCCAAGCCATCCGAAGCAATAACAGCATTATGCAAACCTAAACAGATTTGTTTAACGCTACGACCTTCATAAATAATTTTATGAAGGTCTGCAAGTGCTTTGTTTGGATTCTTATTTAGTATTTCAATTAGTATTTCATTGTATTCTTTGTGAGATGATTCTTTTTGTTTCGATAATGAGAAACCGGAAGACTTTGCCGCCTGTATCTCGGTAATCGCCCTACGCAAGTCTCCGTCTAACTCATATATGAAGTTTGCTAACTCATCATCTGCGAATGTTGTTATTTGCTCATTTTGAAGTATAGTCTTGATTACTTCAAGAATGACTTCATTAGACAGTGGCTTGAAATGGTAGTTAGCACAACGACTTTGAAGCGCATGAATAATTTTGCTTCTATCATTACAAGTAATAATAAATCGTATGTTTGATGCATATCTTTCCATTATTCTTTTTAAAGCATTTTGTGCGTCATTAGTCATACCGTCCATCTCATCTAAAAGCATCATCCTAAAAGGAACATCCCCTATTGTTCCGCTTTGTGCAACATTTTTAATCATAGTTCTAACTGTTTCAAGGCGTCTATCATCTGATGCATTTACTTCAACATAGTTATCTTTGAATCTATCTTTCAGTAAATCCTTCGCTAATGCAATTGCCGCTCCTGTTTTACCATTTCCGGGATTTCCGAATAATAAAACATTCGGCATATTATTATCTTCAACCCAATTTTGGGCATCCATTACGAAGTGTTCCTGTCCTACAATTTCTCCAATCTTATTGGGCCGATATTTTTCTGTCCATAGCATTTTTATATTCCTCCTTTAGTGTCCATTTTTGTTGTTTTGTTTCTATACACATTTCTGTTTTGTCAGCAACCCTACGCATAAGATTACCTAATTGATTCATAGTAGGGGCGTAAAAACCCTTACGCCTACCATAAGTCGAGCGTCTTCCATTCTTTACTTTATGACTAGAAATAACTGGCTTCTTTTCTTTTAGAGCATCCAGCACTTGCCCTGTTGTAAGGTCTCCTTTTTCTAATACTTTAATTATATTTCTTATTACTACTTCTTGTTTCATAGATAATCACCTAATGATTTTTGTTGCACCCTAACTGGGTCAGTCTTCTTTCTTCGCCTTTTTTCTCCAAGTCCGAGAATACGACATTCGCCATTGTTTAATTTTGTTTTAGCATACTCAACGAACTCTTCACTCTTTATATACTGTCGAAGTAGGCGTTCTTCTCCTGTTTTTATTCCTATCCTTTTAATCAGTTTAGGCTTCTGTGAATACTTTCCACGCTTAGGCATCTTAACTTGTCCGAATGTTTTTCCAGCGTGTGCATAGGCTAACATCTCATAAAAATATACTTGAGGCCATCTGCGTTTAACTACACCATCAATAAACAATAACTTATTAGGATGCATATTTTCAACTAACCAAGATACAATTTGAGTATCAGATGGTTTATTATACTTTAAAATATTAGCCATTAAATCTCTATCTGTTTCTCTAAGATACATTGATACTAAACTAAAGGTGTCTTGTTCCATTGATAATGGCTCGCTTGAGCGGGGGGCTATCTCCTTAATTGAATTAAGGAGATATTTGTTTGACCCTGCTCGTTTAATTTGACACATGCTTTTAATGTCTTTAGGTACGCTCTTTTCATTAAGAGAGGTTATTACCACTTGTCCTCTATACTTTCTAAGAACATTAAGTATCTCATCTTTCTTAGGCTTCAAGTGAATATCTTCAATGATAATCCCATTATCCTTAGACATAGAACCTAAATCTCTGATACCCATTTCATTAGCATAATAAATTGGAGCGTCGGGTAGCATTAGTTTTGCTTTTGTTGTTTTTCCTGTACCAATTTTCCCTGTCAAAAGTATTGGTCTTTTAATTTCCATTGTTGTAAATCCCAAGTTATTCCACACCCTTCAATTCAAAAAGTCTTTCGAGTCCTTCTAACTGAAGGTGGTTATCATTTGCTACAATATCAACCGCTTCTCTAAATACAACCCATTCATCTTTAGAGTCGGGTAAGTTTTCAGGAATAAGTTCACAAAGTTTGTAAAGGTTCTTTATGCCACCAATTCTAAGTATTGGTTTTTGCCTACCTTTGTGTTCTGTTTCTCGATAGGTTGTCGATATTTGATGTTGTTCCAACGCTCTCTTTACTGCCAAGAGGAAAGGTTCGTTTGCTCTAAGATTTACCCTAAGACGAACTCTATAACCAATTTGGGAGTTATCGTTTCTATCCAAATGAATATCAGCCTTTGACATTCCCAATATAATTCCAATTAACATTTCTTTACTATACATTTTTATTCCTCCTTCTTTGCATAATCATTGTTATCCGGCCAATAGCCTTCAACTTGCATATTCGTTTCCAACCAAAAGAAGTGCGCCGCTTCAATAGTATCTTTACCATGAATTACAGCATTCCTTTCAGCATTAGCAACCATATTTCGTATTGCTGTATCTGCCCATTCTTTCAATAATCGGATTGCACCATGGCTAATTGATAGATTAGTTTCACTTGTGGCAATCTTACGAAGACTAAAAGTAGTATTCATTTTGTATTTTTCAACAGGTTCCGGTTCGGGTGTAATAAACTCTTTACCTTTGAAATAGGGAACAAGCGTTGCCTTCATCTTCTTTGGCCTACCCTGTGTTGTTGTTACATCTTTTAAGTGTGCATATCCTTCATCGTCAATTTCAAGACAAGTGTATGTCTTGAAGTCAATTACTGTTAATCCTCCTACTTCTATCATATTAATCTCTCCACATCTTCAATAGTGTTAATGTCTGCTACGAACTTATCGTCACGGATTCTATTCATCCGAGGGAATCGCAAACCAATATTACCCTTTGCATCAGTGCTAACTAAATCAGCCTTAACTTCTAAAACAATTCTAGGTAAGAACTCATACCTTCCATTTGAGAAGTTCTCAACAATCTTCCTCAATTGTCCGGTCAAGCGAATTAAATCTAAATCTGAAAAGCCTGTGCCAATGGAACCAATGTTAGTAAATCCAGTGCTAGACTTTACTCCAATTTCAAATGTACCGAATACATTTGACCTACGACCTTCACCATAAGAAGCCGCAAGAATAACAACATCTAATTCAATTTGTGGTGGTTTGTATTTAGCCCAACCTGTGCTTCTTTTACCTGCTTCATAAAGCATAGATGCGTCTTTGACAATAATACCCTCAAAGCCATCATTGATTGCTTGGTGGTAAAAAGCCATAACATCTCCATCTTTATCCATTCGGTGTGCTTGGTCAGGATTTGATTTAAAAATCTCCAATCTTTCAGAATAAGGTAAATCCATAACGGTGCGGTCTTCCCACTTTAAACAGTCGAAGATAACCCACTTTACCGGCACTCTCTCCATAGCCTCGGCATGGTCTTTAGAATGCACTCTTGTGCCCATTTTCTTATGCTCATCGGGTGTCCCGTCCTCTTTGATTGGATAGATTTCACCGTCGAAAATCACATGCATAACCTCATATTTACTAACCTGTTCTGCAACATCAGCAAATTGAGGCGTTACAATATTTCCCTTACGATTGAAAATAATCACATCTTCTTTGCTTTTGTGTATTTGATACCTATTACCATCATACTTGTAGTCAACAATTCTATTTGTTGGCCACTTGGCCATAGGTACTTCTTTCGCCAGCATTGGTTTAATGAACTTACCATGAGTTAAATTGCATGGAGGTTCCTCACTTCGCTCATAATGAGATACAACACTTTGAATCGAATTGAAATTGCAATGCTTTTTAACAATAGTAATTTTCTTACCAAAGTGCTTTGCAATAATCTTCTTTACTACTCCGTCTTTTAGACCATTCCTTGTGGTTTTTAGCCAAAAGCGAATAAACCACTTTGCTTCTAACGCTGATAAATCAGCCAATAAAGAATCAACTGTTCTATAAGAATTAGAATCAAGACTCCCACAATCTAAAGATAAAACCCGATAAAAGGTAGCAAGGCTATGTTCTGTTTGTGTCACTGCTGATGGGTCCAAGTAATAAATTGCATCGCCCAAATCATCATGAACGCTATATTCTTGCTCAATCTCATCATCAAAACAGTTATACATTTTAGTTAGCCACTTCTTTGCCTTTGCAAGCCCAATATTATTCGAGGGATATTCTTGTGAGAGAATAGCAAAGAAGGTTGCTTTGTCTTCAAAATTCTCCAGTTCCCTCGAAATTACTGTTACTTGTTGAGTTGGTGTTAAATTTTCCGTCGCTTCCATTAATCTCGTCATTCTTTTCATTGTCATCTATAATCACTTCCATGTTTGTATTTATTTTTTGTATTAATTCTTTTAGAAGGCTACTAATACGCCCTTCGTGGTCTTCTGAATATTTCCACATTGCTCTTCCTAAGTATAGCCAATCACTCTTCTTCATCAAGACCACCAATTAATCTAGCAAAGTTGACATTCATCATGTGAACAGTGTTTGCCTCTTGAGACTTATTAATTGCCAAGAACTTATCAGTCATAGTCAATAGTGTTGCTTGTGTCGTATAAATAGCATACTTGGATAACTGTTCATCTGTTTGTATTTCCCAATACATTACATAAGTAGCCTTAGTATATTGATTTGCTTTACTCATTGTTGCGAATTGCTGATTGAAAGAATCAAGCCAACGGCCTTCAAGTTTCTTTCTAATTCCTTTTGCCCACATATTCATGGACTTATCTGTTTGCCAATGTTGTTCATAGTTCATTCTTCTTCCTCCTTTAGAGTTAATCTTAGATTTTTCATCATTTCTCTTTCACTTTGCATAAATCTATCAATTTCTTGTTTGAACTTCATAAAAGAAGTTTCAACATGATGTGGTTGAACTCGACAACCTTTACCGCTATTCGGGGGTAATATCATTTGTTCATCAACATACAAAGCAAATAAATCAACTATGGTACTTGCTTTATACTGAAATCTAGGTACTGAACTCATACCATATTGTCTTTTATCATTTGCCTTACGCAAAGATTTCTTTGCTTGAGATTCTGCTATTCTTTTTTCTTGCCAATCGCTACTCATCTAAAACCCTCTTTAGTACATTTAATAATTTCTTTGCTTCTTCCATATTCAAACGAATACCTTTTCTTGTTGGCTTATTGTTAGAGTGCCAACGAATATCCAAGACTTTGATATTGTAATACTCTCCTGTTTTAATTAGGATTTCATTGGTTGAATTCCTTGCTATTGTTCCTCTTGTTTCAAAATCATCACTCATTGAACCACCCCTGCTTAAACTTGTCTAAGTCTTTTCTTGAAGTATAATACTTCGGGGCTTCTAAATCATCAAGACGATTAACAATCCAACACGAACCACCAATGCTTGATACTTGAACAATTTCATACTGCCCATCATTTACATTAATGACTTCTTTAGTATTTATTTCAGGAACTAAACCATACATTTTAGTAATTTCATTTGCTACTTCATGTATATTATCCACAACATACTTAATGATGTGCGCCCTTTGAATAGGAATCTTAGGAGCAACCTTGATTGATAACTTACCTTTCATTCCACAAACCTTACATTTGTTTCCTTCACAAATAGGACAAGGTATTTCAGCATTATGAGGTGCTGGCAATGTTACTGTCACTGCTCTCTTTTTCATAATTATTCCTCCCCTCTAAAATAATGGACTGTTGCCCTATAATTTTTCTTAACTGGTTTATTAGTTGCATCGCTAATAAATACCTTAGAATATTTCCTAGCGAGGTGGGATTGTAATTCACTCCTAGTAGGCATTGAAGATTTATTAGAAGCACTATTGCTTTTTTCTGCTTGTTTGAATAAATCGTCTAATATTGACTGAAACGGTCTTGGTTCAGAAGTTATTACTTCATCTATATTTTTTACCGCCCATTGGCTTATTCCTCTAATTCCCATATTTATTCCTCCAATAATACTGCAACTTCAGTAGTCAAGAACAATGATGCAATTGATATGGCCGCATTAAAACTACTCTTTGTTACCTTTACTGGGTCAATGACTCCTGCTTCAAACAAGTCTTCATACTTTTCAGTGAGTGCATTGTAGCCATAATGGGGATTACCGTTTTGGAAAACATCAACATCAACATGACCGCCATTTCTCAATAAAGCAAGAGTCGGTTCAGACAAAGCATCATAAACAATACTATGTCCTGTCTTTTCAATACTTAGATTCTTTCTAGCAGAAAGCAAACCAAGACCACCACCAACAATAATACCTTCAGCAAGTGCGGCCTTTGTAGCATTTAGCGCATCATCCAATCGTTCTTTCTTTTCACGCATTTCAATAGAAGAAGATGCACCAATTTGTATAGTAGCGATGCCACCACTTAATCTGGAAATACGCTTCTTCAAACGCTTCTTATCAAAATCATCATCAATAGTATCATAAACAGATTTCAGTGTCTTGATTCTTTCATCAGCAGATTCACCACCAATGATAGTCGTATTCTCTTTTGTAATGATAATCTTTTCACAAGTACCTAACTCTTCAAGAGTCACCAATTCGGGGTCGTCTTTGCTTTCATCAGTGTAAAGTTTTCCACCGACAATTGAAACAATGTCAGATAGTTCATCTAATTGAGCATCACCAAAGTTAGGTGCTGTTACAACTGCAACTTCAATTGTCTTTTGAAGAACATTCATAATGATATTATTCAATGCACTTCCATCCATTCCTTTCACGAATAAAACAATCGGTCGCTTATTCACTGCCGCTAATTCCAACATTGGAAGAATCTCCGAAAAGTTCTTCAATGCTAAGTTAGAAGAAAAGATAAGAGGATTGACAAAGGTTACTTTACCATCCTCACCATTAGCCATTAAGTGACTCAAATACCCTTCATCAACTTCCAACCCTTTACGGACAATCATGCTAGTACGGTGACTATTTGATTCTTCCACAGTAATGATACCATCACGGCCAACTCCTTCCAAAGCGGTATTAATTAAACCACCAAGATAACTGTCATTGTTTGCCGCAATTGTAGCAACAGAAACAATATCAGCATCACCAATATCACAAGCCATCATTTCAAGATGTTCAATAACAATATCTTGTGCTTCCTTCAATTCCTTTGAAAGAGTGTGAAGGTTAGCAACATCAGCATTAATGATATTTTGACACAATGCTCTAGCAATAATACAAGCAGTAGTAGTTCCGTCGCCGGATTTATCTTGTGCTTTACTTGCTAAATTTTGAACCATTTGAACCCCCATTTGAACATAAGGGTCGTCATGTGAAACATACTTTGTAATTGTAACACCGTCATTAATAATGACTGGTGGATTACCTTGCAAAATTACAGTCTTGGCTTGGGGGCCAAGAGTAGGTAATACTGTTTTAGCAACTAAATCAATTCCTTCCCATAGTTTTTGTTTTACTTCTTCTCCATGTATAATCATATCTTATTCCTCCTTAAAACGACTTACCATGCATATACTCACGGTTTTTATTGTATTCAATCTTTGCTATAATAGCACCAGCAATATCTAAATCATTACCAAAGGCATAATCCATGATACGAATTACCGTATCTGCCAATTCTTCTTCAAGACTACTGTATTCAATAATCTTGTTAGATGATGGATTTCCATTCCTTAGTGCTTCAAGTGCTTCACTAAGTTCAGAATGCATTAGAGCAATTCTTTCAGCATCATTAGGGTCTTCTTCCCAGAAACCATGTTTAACTGCGTTCTTGTAAATTTTCTTAGAGATTCTATCCCATTCTTTTTCAAAATTCATTGTTTCACCTCATATGCATATATCTTGGAGAAGGGAACCACTGTTAGACTCCCAATCATTTGATATTTAGTACCAGTGTTATCAAAATATACGGTATTACCTACCAAGTATTCATATTCCTTGCTGGTACTTAGGCATTGGCCTTTGTTGTCTGATTTACTAACGATACCACTACTTCGGCTTGTTTGTTCTGTTTCAACAAGAATCCATTCTCCACAACCTCTTAGAATCATTCAATCCATCCCCCGTCGATGAGGCCAAGAAGATGCAAATTCTTTTTCAGCGATTGTTCGAAGAAATGCAAATAACATCTTACGCTTATTTTCTGCTTCTTCGGAAGCATCTAACAAAGTGCTTTCTAATTCAACTAGAACCGTACGAATAATTGTCACCGTTTCTTCATTGTTTGCCATAAATTCATCGTCTAGTGTATTAGTCCAATCATATATCTGTGTAATTCTTTCTTCCCAATTAATCATTCTTCTTCCTCCTTTCCAGCGATTCGCACCCAAGCCTTATTCATGTCTTTGTCAACAAATGTATAAACATGGTTCTTGTAAAATTCATTCATTTTATCAGTGTTCTTTCCGACCTTACCCCAAGTAATGCCCTTCCTTTGGCGTGTATTCCCCAAATCAGCAGGGTGGTTTTCTGCATGTTTCTTGGTTCGTTCTGTAAGCGTAATGGATTTATACTCCATCATTGGCCTATCTTGGTATTTATGCATCGTGCTTATTCCTTCTTTTATTTTGCTCATTCTTCTTCACTTCCATTTTTGTATTGTATTTTATATAAGCCATCTTTATGAATACATAATTCATTTGGGGTTTCTTGTTCCCAATGCCCGAAATGGTCAGGGCCACCTAAAACATAGGCACTTTCCATCAATGGTTCCCAAATAGAAACCGTTCTCCAATCAGTGCCACTGAAATATGCGGCTCCAAAAGGATGAGTATGAATCCAACATTTAACAGGTAAAGTCATACCAACAGGGTCAATCTTAAAATCAACAAAACCTGCTGTTCCATAAGAGATGTGAAGTTTATCTCCACCATCAACAACTACTTGAACCTCAAGTCCATTTAGAATAACAGTTGATGCTTTCCAAATAGAAAGGTGAAAGAACTCATTCGTAAAGTCTTTGTCTGCTTTGATGTATTCTTCCATAATAGAAGATTCGATAGCATCTTGAAAGAA
>Ga0209535_1000364_pt1 | contig 31774 bp, 50 predicted proteins | sample LinPmetageLP28_FD_184041 | JGI IMG/M metagenome (GOLD analysis project Ga0209535, IMG submission 184041) | Marine viral communities from the Pacific Ocean - LP-28 (SPAdes) (version 2) | ecosystem: Environmental > Aquatic > Marine > Oceanic | place: Pacific Ocean | collected 2009-08-22
AAATTCAGTTTATGTAACTGTTGCAGAAATATCTGATACAACAAAATTTAAAGGAACAATTATATATCACACTTAAAATAAATAATATGAGTTTATCAAAAAAAAGAATACAAGACAAAATTGAAATAGTTGGCGAGTTTAAAACTATACAAGTAAGGTATGCAGACCAAATTATAGAAGATGGTAAAATTTTATCTGAAACTTATTATAGAGATTCTGTTAATTGTGGAGATGAAGCAAAAGCAATAGAACACAATGTGAAAGGCATAGCTGATTTATATTGGACTGCTGATGTTAAAAAATTATATAAAGATTACAAAGCAAGAATGTAAATGTAAATAATTATAAAACTATGGAAATATTAAAAACAGACAAGACTGAAATAATGCAAAACAAAATTAAGATATGGTATTCTACTCACACTATGGATGGAAAGGTTACTGTAGCTTATTCAGAAGGTCAAGACTTAATAGCTAAAGGAGACGATGAAAAAATAGCTATGTATAAAGTTAAGAAAATTGCAGACGAATTATGGAACTCAAAAAAAGTAGTAAAAAAAGACAAAAAGTAATATATTTACTTTTCACTTAAAAATAATAAAGATGTCAAAAATTACTAAAGACGAGTTAAAGTCTCTAAACGAACAAGAAAAAAAGAAAGCTGCAATTAGAAATGATCTGGGAGTTTTAGAAATTCAAAAGCATAGTCTTTTACACATTTTAGCAGAAATACAAATAGAACAAGACAAGTTAAAAGATTCTCTTGAAAAGTCCTACGGAAAAATAAACGTAGACCTAAAAGACGGTTCTTATACTCTTGTTGAAGAGAAAGAGGAATAATGTTTGAATATACAGATTTGAAATTATATTTTTTTAATACCATAGTTTTAGCCCTTACTATGACAGAAATTGAATTGGGTTTAAAAATAATACTTCTAATTTGTACTATTGGCTATACAATAAGTAGATGGGTACATAATGAGAAAAATAGATAAAATTATAATTCACTGTTCAGCTACTCCACAGTTTAAAGACTTTGACGTAGAGGATATACGAGATTGGCACGTCAACGGAAATGGCTGGTCAGACGTAGGGTATCACTATATAATAAAACTAGATGGCGAAATACAAGTAGGTCGTTTAGAAAAAAAAATAGGAGCTCACGTAAAGGGCGTTAATAGAAGTTCTATAGGTATTTGTTATATTGGAGGAATGGATAGACAAATGAAAGAGTGGCAAGACACTAGAACTAAAAAACAAAAAGAGTCATTACTAAAAGTTATAAATGATTTGTTAGAAAAATACCCAGGGTCTATAGTTTACGGTCACAAAGATTTCACTAATAAAAAGGCTTGTCCTAGTTTTGATGCTAAAAAAGAATATGAATATTTAACTAATAAAAAATGAAAGAGGTAGGAGTAGACTTAGACGGAGATGGCAAACCAGATCTAAATTTAGATTTTAAAACTATATTATTATGCTTAGGAGGTTTAATAAGTATAACTATGACTTATTCTACTTTAACTAAACAAATAGAACTCAATCGTCAAGAAATAGAAGTAGCTAAACAGCTCCCTCCTTTACAATCTTTAGAAGTTATAGAGCAAAGAATAGAATTTTTAGAGGGTCAAATAGAGGCTAAGGATAAACGACTAGACAAAATAGAAGACAAAATATATAAAAGATAAAATATGGAAACTATAAAACACTTACTTGGACTTTGTGGAGAGGGTCACATTAACTTAGTAGCTATTGCTTTGACTGTAGTACTTATAATCTCTTACTTAAATAATGAAAAAAAAGTTTAAAGACACTAAAGTAGGTAAGTTCTTAATAGGAAAAAACGGCCTATTTAAAAACCTAGGAGACGTAATTCCAAACCAAGGATTATTAGGCGTTATAAAGAACTTAATTAGTAAAGACGATACTCTACCTCCACAAGACAAAGAGACTGCCTTAAAGCTCTTAGAAATGGACTCTATAGAAATGCAAGAAGTAACTAAAAGGTGGGAAGCTGACTTAACTAGCGATTCTTTTTTAAGCAAAAACGTTAGACCAATGACTTTAATATTTTTTTCAATAGCTTACGTTGTAGGCTGGTTTTTAGAATATTCTTTAGATTCAATTACTGGAGTGCTTACAGTTATAATTGGAGCTTATTTTGGTTCAAGAGGTTTAGAAAAGTATAAAAAAATTTCTAATAAATAGTTATTATATTAGTATAAGTCTTATATTAATATAAGTTTATATATATATATGTTTAATTAATATAATATTAATATAATATAATGCAAGTTAATTTTGAAAAAAAAATTATCCAGGAGCAAAATTGTAAAAAAACTAGACGCTCAGTTTAGTAGATATATACGTTTAAAATACGCAGATCATAATGGGTTTGTAAAATGCTATACTTGCAATCGTATAAAACATTACAAAGACTCAATGCAGTGCGGCCACTTCCTTTCACGCAGATTTTATTCTACTCGTTGGAATGAGGATAATTGTAGACCTCAATGCTATGGATGTAATGTACACTCTCAAGGTAGGCAGTATGAATATGCTTTAAATTTAAATAAAGAGTATGGCTATAATATTGCTGAAGAGTTACTACAAATTAGTAGAGAAACTGTAAAAATTTCAACTCCAGAACTTCAAGAAAAAATAGAGTATTACAAAGTTTTAAACAATCAGTTTAACATAGATTAATTTGTTTATATTAGCTATCTAATTTTCTCTGTGTTAGGGAGTGTAGAATATCTTTATTTTATGCTCCCTTTTTGTTTATATAATAATTTTATTATATTTGTCTTATGACACAAATAGAGAAAACTTACCTTCACGCAAGGATAACTGCTCTTGAAAAAGAAGTAGAGTGGTTAAAAAAACACAACGAGTTATTAACAATTCAAAAAGAAAGAGCAGAGAGTCTGCTTATTAATTAAACACACAAAGAATGACAGGAAAAATTACATTTATTAATCGAGAGACTGATTATTTAGAGCTACAATGCTATTCAGTAACTTTCGCAAACGGCCAAACATTTAAGTTTTACCAACCTAAAGTATGGAACGACCAAACTAGAACTGAGTTTGAGAAAAAAGTAGGAGACGAAATAGAATTTGAAATCAAAAATCCTAAGCATAATACTGCTAAATTAATTCGTAAACCTAAAGCAGAAACTTTTCAAAAACCAGTTTCTCAACAAACCTCAATAGAGTTTCAATCTTGTTTAAGATCTGCAGCCCTATTATATTCTAATACACCAAACGTGAAAAGTAGCACAGTATTAGAGACTACTGAATTATTTTATAACAAACTAAAACACATAACTAATGTCTAATTTTGAAACTGAATATTGGAATTGCGTAGCACCTTACAAATCTAAATATGAATTTATAAAGATTCATTTTTTAATTGATATTGATGAGACGATTAAAATGCTTAACAAAGCAAAAGCTGAAGGGAATGAGAAAATAGTTTTAGATGTAATGTCTAAAAAAGCTGACCCTAATAAGTTTTTTGCTAAAAGAAGTATTCCTATGAAAAGTCAAACTGAAGCTGCGAAAGCTCACTTACCTAGAGCAGAGGCTAAAGAAGACCTACCATTTTAATAAAGGGGAGTTAATAGCTCCCTTTTTTTTTTAACAAATAATACCTACATTTAAACAATGCTAATAAACTATGAGAAAGTTACTGAGCACTTACAAAATATTAGAACTGGAAAAATAAAAGAAGGTCTAACTTTAGGCATACCAGAGATTGACGATTTTTTAAGGTTCAAACCCCAAAATTTTAATGTTATACTAGGACACTCCAATACAGGTAAAACAACTATTGTTCTTTATTTAATGTTAGCTTATTCAATTAAACATAAAATCAAATGGCTAGTCTTTAGTTCTGAAAACGAAGCCTACTCAATTATAAGAAAGCTAGTAGAATATTTAGAAGAGAAAACAATACAAGATATAAGCGAGGAGCAATTTAAAAAACACAGTAAGTTTATATTTGAACACTTTAAAATTATAGATAGTAATAAACTATATTCCTATAGAGAATTGTTAGAGTTATGTAAAGCAATTAAAGACGCTTGGAATTACGATGGATTATTAATTGACCCATACAACTCTTTAATAAAAGACCCAAAACTAATAAAGTCTGTAGGTGGTCACGAGTACGACTACCAAGCTACAACTGAGTTAAGAATATTTGCAAAAAAACAAGGGGTTACTATTTGGCTAAACACTCACGCAAATACTACAGCTTTACGATTTACTCACAGATTGGGTCACGATTACGCAGGACACCCTATGCCTCCAAATGCTGCAGACGTTGAAGGTGGCGGAAAATTCGTTAACCGTGCAGATGATTTTTTAGTGGTTCATAGATATATCCAACACCCTACAGAATTTATGTATTCTTTGCTTCACGTTAGAAAAATAAAAGAAGTAGAAAGTGGAGGAAGACCTACTAGTATTGATGAGCCTATAAGACTAAGAGCTTTAATAAATAACGTTGGTTTTAGTATAAATGGTCAAAGCATCCTAAAAAAAATAATACAACCTTTTTAAATTTTTTACTATCTTACTATAGTAAATGGAGGAGTCTATACTAGAGTTGGTAAAAAACGAAAGAGTTTGGCATAACTACTTAAAATCGTGGGGGTGCAATATTGACACAGCTAAAGACTTAATCCAAGAAATGTATATACAAATAGATACTTATTTAAAAAAACATAAAAATTCTATAATGTATAACGAAAAGGAGGTAAACTTTTATTTTGTCTACCTCACTTTATATAGTATGTTTAAAGATTTAAAAAGAGTTGAAAAAAGAGTTAAGATAGTGACGTTAGAAAGTTTAGAGCATTTTGCAGCAGAAGACCAATATAGTGAGAGGGACGATTACAATAACCATAAAGCTATACAAGAGTGGTTTTTACACGAGGACTATATAGAAATGACAAATCTAAACAACCCAAAACTAAAAGAGTATGACAAAACTAAAATGTTTAATTTCTACCAACGCAAAGTTTTTGAGGAAGTTTTTTTAAACAACAAAAGTATAAGTCAACTTAGTAGAGACACTAATATTTCTTATTACTCTTTATATAATACTGTCAAAAATATAAGACAACAAATAAAACAATTATATGAAACTAAGAATTGGGGATAAACTAGAGTTCGTTTTTAAATGGACTGGTATTAAATGGCTAGTAAATAAAGTAGTAGTAGATTGGTTAGGGTACGAAAGCTGTGGCTGTGAAAAAAGACGTGATGCTTTAAACAATTTTAAAATAAATAGAAATGAATAGAGAAGAGTTTTTTAAATGGAAAGACTTTAGAGAGTCAAAAAAACAACACTTAAATAATGACGAGTTCCAATTAATTTGTGAGCTACACTCTAAGCTATTTTTACATACTTATTTTAAACCGTGTACTTGTTCACCTAAAACTATTGTACAATGGATTAAGGATTTAAATATAAAATTTAATGAGTCTAAGAAATATCGAGTAAGAAAATGAAACTCGAAGACATCCAAAAGTATGAGAAAGCTGTAGTATTTTTATTAAACCTGGACGATTGGGAACTAGAATGGACTGGTGAAGGTTACGAGCATTTTGACGCAGTAGGTAAAACTCCAAAAGGTTTTAAGTGTGTTATAGAAATGAAGTTTAGAAATAAATATTATCCAGAAAAGTTATTAGAAAAATACAAATACGACAAGCTAATGAAAATGGATAAAGAAATAGTTAAGCTATATTTTGTAGCAGACGAGAAAGGAAATTATTTGTATTGGTTAAATGATATTGAGATGCCTCCAATAGAAAAAAGGTATTGTCCCTCCACTTCATTATGGAATAAAAAGAAGGAATTAAAAGAAGTTTACTTATTAAAAGAAAGTTTAGCCTCAAGAATAAACTGGAACGATTTGGATACTAAGTAGATTTTTTTTAAATTTAACGCACAGAAAAAATTAGTTACCTTGACAAAAGCTGAAAATCTTAAAGACATTGAGTTCTATAATCACTCTGAACTTTGTATTTCCTTATTGCAAAAATGGAAAGACCAATCTAAAAATCCAGATCTCAAAGAGTTTACTTTAGCTTTCCTAGGTATTTTGTTTTACGTTAATACTTTACAACAAGATAGGTATATACATAATAAAATAGTAGAAGAGTATAGAGAGGACAAGATACGAGCAATAGAAAGAGCACGAAAAGCTGACAAAAAAGTAGAGGAGCTAGAAAAGAAAATAGAGAGTTTAAAAAAAATTGCTAACCTATGACCTATAAAGATAGCTTACTAGAAATGTATAGAGCAGAAATTGATTGTTTGAGAAGTGCATATTTAAAAGAAAAAAAAGAATCGAATAAACTTAACGATATTATAAACGACAAAGAAATAATTATAAAACTTCTAAAAAATAAAAACAAAGCCTATGACAAATTCAATTAAACTCTTAGATGGAAACTATGTAGAAAGACAAGAAGTATTAGATAATATGTACTCAGACGATTACTATTATAACTACCTAGGTAAAAATGCTTTGTCTAGTAGTTCTATTAAACTTCTCTTAGATAGTGCAAAGACTTATTTATATGTAACTAAGTACGGCCAAAAAGAAACGCAACCATTAAGAGATGGACACTTATTTCACACTATGGTATTAGAACCAGACAAATTAAATGATATAGTATTTGTTGACGTACAAAGTAAAAACACTAATAAGTATAAAGAAGCTAAAAAGTTTCACGACCAAGTATTTACTATAAAAGAAAAGAACGATGCTGAGAGATTATGTGATGCTTTGTTTAAAAATGAGACTGCACTTAGTATGTTAAACTCTTCTAAGTTTGAAGTGCCTATGATTGATAATATTAATGGGTATCCATTTAGAGGAAAAGCTGACGTGCTTAAAAATAGTGGAGGAATCGTAGACTTAAAAACAACTATAGACGTAAAGAACTTTTATAAATCTGCAGACGCATATAGATATTATAACCAAGTATATATATATTGTCAACTCTTTAACGTGGATTACAAAGACTTTAGGTTTTTATGTATAGACAAAAAGAATTTAGATATTGGAGTTTGGGAATGTTCGGAAAATTTCTACTTAAAAGGCGAAGCTAGTGTAATGGCTGGTATAGAAATATATAGAGATTTTATCGAGGCAGACTACGACATCGACCAATATATAATAAAAGGAACTTTATAAAAATTAACTAAACACAGAAAAAATGAACAAATTAAAAAAAGGCACTTATAATCCTGCCTACCCAATAAAGGATTTAAAACTAGCTAAAATCAATAGAGACATAAGCACTAATCATTCAGAAAACTTTACAAGCAAACTCATAGAGTATGGATGGCTAATGCCTATAGTAATTTCTAAAAATGGAGACGTAATAGAAGGACACCATAGAATTGAAAGTGCTAAAATTTTAAAGCAAAAAACCATACCAGTTTATATAATTGATTGGGTCAACACTAAACAAGAACGTGAACACCTACAATGTATTATTAGTTTAAATAATGGGAATAAGGTTTGGTCTATGGCAGATTATCTTAAAGCGTTTGCTACGCATAATAAAGACTACAACTTAGTTTATAAAACTTATTTAGAAAATACTGATAATATAACTGTAGGGAATATTATACATTTGTTTTTTACTTACAACAATAAAAAGTTTAAGATAGGAACTGCTAAGGTAGAGGACAAAGACTTCTCTTATTACATACTAAACAAACTATCTAACTTAACTCAAACCTATGGAAAAGAGTTAGTTGCAGCTTATTGCGTTAGAGAATTTATAAAAGTTTCGTATGCTAAAGCTAGAAAAGATTTGAAAAAAATAGAGTTCTTATTTATGAAGTGGGAAAAGATGTTAAAGATAAAACACCCTACTTGTACTTCTATTAGAGATTTCAAGCCTACAATGGAAATGTACTTAAATGATTATAGCCTAAATAAAAGATGAGAATATTAAATTTATATGCTTGTCTTGGAGGCAATAGATATAAGTGGGGAGACGAGCACGAAATCACTGCAGTAGAGTTAGACCCTGAGTTAGGTAGAATGTACCAGGAACGATTCCCAAAAGACAAAGTAATAGTAGCAGACGCACACCAATATCTATTAGACCACTTTAGAGAGTTTGATTTTATATGGACTAGTCCTCCTTGTCCCTCACATAGTAGAGCAGCCTTTGGTTCTAGGAAATCTATTAAAGCCTCACATAAACCTTTATACCCAGATATGAAACTCTACCAAGAAATAATATTTTTAAAGCACTACTTTGATGGCAAGTATGTAGTAGAGAATGTTATACCCTATTACGACCCATTAATTCCAGCAAAAAAAAGAGGTAGACATTTATACTGGACTAACTTTAATTTGCCTTCAGTTTTAAGTACAAGAAAAAGTATAAGTATGGAGGATGTAAACGAAGTAGGACAATGGTGTGTATTCCACGATTATAATTTTAGGAACTATAAAGGAAAACAAACTATACAAAAGATAGCCAGAAACCTTGTAGACTATGAAGCTGGTAAAACCATATTAGATACAGTTCTTGGAATTGAACAAAACCTAAATGCCGAACAAATTAAATTGTTTTAATTATGAATGAATACGACAAAATAGCAAACTTAGTAATAAGTTTAACTGAAATAGATATATTCGAGAATCGAAGGACACAAAGCCACGTAGACGCTAGAGCCTTCTTTGACTTTATAATGAGAAAACTAAAGAACAAAACCTATACAGGAATAGCAAAATACTACCACACGAAAGGAAAGTCTGCAGATCATTCGACAATACTATACAGAACAAATATGTTTGACGAAATAAAATGTAGAAAGCCTGAATATAAAACCTGGTTAAATATTATTAAAAATGAGATTATATCCTCCAAGGAATTATTAATAGTTTTTGATAAAATTAAAGTCTTAAAAACTCCAGATTCTTTAGAACAAGTAAATGAACTTATAGACAAATTAGCTTACAAAGAAAAGTTATACAATACCCTAATAGATAAAAATTAAAAATTTACGTTATATTAGTAGGGTGATGTTACAAATGTTACACTATAAAAAAGATATAATGTTAGAAAAAACTGAAGACAATAAAAGTAAAATGCTTAAAGCCTTAGAGGAGTATTATGGTATAGTAACAACCTCTTGTCAAAGTGTAGGTATAAGTAGAATAACTCATTATAGATGGCTTGAGGAGGACGAAGAGTATAAGGCTAAAGTCTTAGATATAAAAAATGCTGCTATAGATTTTGTAGAGTCTAAACTATTTGATTGTATAAATTCTGAAAAAGAAACTTCTATAATATTTTATTTAAAAACTATAGGCAAGAATCGAGGCTATATACCTAGACAAGAAATAGATACTGGAGAGAATAAAGAATTTAGAATTGAAGTAATTGAGTGAGAGACTTAAAAACAAACATAGTTTGGAAACACTTAGAAAAAAGCCAAAAGAAAATAATAATAGAACAAGGAGGTTCTAGGTCTGGGAAGACTTATAATATATTGATCTGGATTATATTTGGATACAGCCTAAGAAATAAAAACAAAATAATATCTATTTGTAGAAAAACCTTTCCAGCTTTAAGGACTTCAGCTATGAGAGATTTTTTCGAAATCCTTAAAACACACGAGCTGTATAAAGAGGAAGACCACAACAAGACAAGTAGCGAATATAAAATCAATGGAAACCTAATAGAGTTTATTTCCCTGGACTCACCACAAAAAGTAAGAGGACGTAAAAGAGATATACTTTTTTTGAATGAAGCAAACGAGTGCACCTGGGAAGACTGGAACCAGTTAATATTCAGAACAATAGGTCGAGTCATATTAGACTACAACCCTTCAGACGATTTTCACTGGATATATGACAAAGTCAAAGTTAGAGAAGACGCAGACTTTTTTAGAACTACTTATAAAAACAATAAGTTCCTAGAGGAATCGATAGTAAAAGAAATAGAAAGACTACAATTTACAGACGAAAACTATTGGAGGATATATGGACTTGGTGAAGTAGGACAAAGTAAAGCAACTATATTTCAATTTAGAGAAATAGATACTATACCAGAAAATGCTAAGTTCGTTTCACTCGGAATGGATTTTGGTTATACAAACGACCCCACTTGCATCTCAAAAATTTACTTACACGATACCAACCTTTATTGCGAGGAGCTATTATATAGAACTGGAATGACTAATAGAGATATACATAATGAATTACTAAACTTAGAAATAGGTAGGCGTGATGAGATTTTTGCAGATTCAGCAGAACCAAAAACAATAGACGAGCTGTATAGATATGGATGGAATATAAAACCAAGCACAAAAGGTAGAGACTCTATTAATATAGGAATTGATATGTTAAAGAGATATACTATTCACGTAAAGAAAAATAGTCAAAACGCTATAAAGGAATTTAGAAACTATAAATGGAAAGAGGACAAGAATGGAAATATACTAAACGTCCCAGAAGACAAATGGAATCATTTTATAGATAGTCTCAGGTATGGAATTTATAACAAACTAGCTAAACCTAATTATGGAAAGTACGCAATCAGGTAAGACTTGTAGGTTTTGTAAAATACCTATGACACCTACTGGTTCACTACAAAATGGTTTTTATTTCTACTGTCCTAAATGCGGAAAAGTAGAGTTTTGGAAATAATATGAAAACAGTTAATTCTTTAAGTGGTGGAAAAACATCAAGCTATATTGCAGCCAATTATAAAGCTGACTACAATGTTTTTTCTTTAGTCAGAACTAGTGACAAAAAATGTTTGTTTCTAGATGCCAAAATAAGACAACAAATTTCAGATAGATTAGGAACTGAATTTATAGGGACACTTGAAGAAGATGAAATTATCTATACTATGTTAGATTTAGAACAATACATAGGTCAAAAGATTGAATGGGTTACTGGTAAAACATTTGATGAAATTATTGTAAGAAAGGATAAAAAGTATTTACCTAATGTTACTCAAAGATTTTGTACAACTGAAATGAAATTAAAACCAATATTTAATTGGTGGCAAAAAAAAATTAATAAACCTATAAAAATGAATATCGGTTATAGGGCAAACGAAGGAAGTAGAGCAAAAACAATGTTAAGTAAAACTAATAAAAATGGATTGAGTACATTTAAAACTATTGTAGGTAAAAGAAAAACACAAAACAAATGGGCAGATATTGAGTGGCAAAAACCTATGTTCCCATTAATAAAAGACAATATATATAAAGATACTATTGAACAATACTGGAAGGACAAGCCAGTAAGATTTGCTTATATGAATAATTGTGTTGGATGTTTCCATAGAACTCCAGTTTTATTAAAACATCTATCAGATAAACACCCTAATAAATATCAATGGTTTATAGATGCTGAACAAGATACTGGTTATAATGTTAGAACTTTTAAAAATGGTATGAGCTATGAACAAATTAAAAACAGCTTTAAACAAACATCCTTATTTGATGATGATTTTAATGAGTGTGATTCTGGATATTGTGGTGTTTAATTTGGAAATGTGGAAAACTTTTAGTAACTTTATATTGTTGTTAAAGTCAAAGTCTCAACATATTCAGACTGGTAGAGTGAGCAAAGGTCAAAGCGAAACCTAACGAAGCAACCAAGGAGCTATCCTAGAATAGTAAAAAAGGTGTAAACAAGGAGCACCTACTCAATGACAAATCAAAATCCTTTTAATTTAAACAAGAGAAATGAAAACAAACAAACAATTTATTAAGAAACTTGCTAATATCTTAGGAGACAAATTTTTCCTTTGTGATATGATTTGGCAAGAAGACTTACACGAAATGCAAGACAAACTAGCTAAACTAATTTGTGAAGCCTCAAACAATAATGTTAGTAGTGCAAGAACAATAGCAAAAGAATGTCCTAAAACTTTTACAATTTCATAATATGAAAAAAACTAAATGCGATAATTGTAATAAGTATAGTCATCCACACTCGTTCCTATGTGAGTATTGTGGGTTTGACTTTGATTTCCAAATTACTTATAACAAATGGGGACTTCCCAATTTAACTCAAAAACAATAATTATGCCAATATCAAACGAAATATTCGAGACGTATAGGATTCAAGAGAGAGTCAAAGAGCAAAAGAAAGCTATAAGACTTTTAGCATCTCAAGGCTATACTATATTAGATTTAGAAAATAATATTATTAACAAAGAAAATTATAAACAATAAAATATGACTAGAGAAAAATTAGATGACTTTTTAAGTACTTGGGCTGCACTAGTAATTCAATTTACTACTATAGTTTTTGCCTTAACTTTTTGTTCAGTAGGAGTAATGTCTTGCGTAAAATTATTATATAGAATATTCAAAATGTTATTTTTAAATGAATAACGAGGAGTATATAAAAAGTCAAAGAGAAAGAGTAATGAGACAATATCGAAGTAACCAAGGTAGAAGTCCAAGAAAGGTAAACGAAATTATGAAACTATTAAAAGTAGTATTTATAGCTTTGTTTTTAATGACTATATTATGTTTTGTTTTCCTATAATATAGTAATGGTTTTTTGTTTAAATTAGGGTAGTTTAACGACTGCCCTTTTTTTTGTGAAAATTTTTAAAATTAACGTTATATAAGTATATGGAATTAAAAGTCAACGTACCAAGTAGAATGGAGGAAATAACTTTAGAGCAATACCAAAGGTTTCTAAAGGAGTGTGAAGACGAGAGTTTAAAAGAAGACGTGATAGCTTTAAAAATGCTAGAAATATTTTGTGGAGTTCCTCCAGCCAAAACCTATACATACAAGATGAGTGATGTATATAAGATCTGTGACCAAATCAATAAAGCTCTAAACGAAAAGCCTCCACTAATTTGTAGGTGGAAATTTGATAAAATGGAATTTGGCTTTATTCCACAGCTTGACGATATGACTTTTGGAGAGTATGTAGACGTAGATAGTTATATAGTAGATTGGGAAAATATGCACAAAGCTATGGCTGTTTTATATAGACCAGTCGTACAATCTTTTAAAGGAAGTTATGAAATCGAAAACTATAAAGGCGATACTTATTGGGAAGTAATGTTAAAGATGCCACTTAGTTTAGTAATGGGTTCTATGCTTTTTTTTTGGACTTTAGAGAAGGAGTTAGTAGAAGTTATGAAGAGCTCTTTGAGTCAGGAGCAGAAGCAGATCTATCAAGAGAAGCTAACTTCAATGTTAAATATGGATGGTATCACTCTATCTGGAGACTTGCAAAAGAAGACGTTACGAAATTAGATGAGGTTACTAATATGAATTTTCATAAATGTCTAAGTGCTTTAATGTACATAAAAGAAAAAAACGTATTACAAACGCAAAAAATAAAAAAGAAATAAAACGATGAGTAATAAAAGAGGTATAAGAAGTTATTATTTAATAATGTCTAAACTAGAAGAGGAGCTACTAAAAAGCCCTTTTGTAAAGACTGTAACATTTGGAGACATTACACAAATTGATTTAAGAAAGCAAACTATATTTCCTTTGTCTCATATTATTATGAATAACGTTGTACAAAGCGGCCAAGTCTTAACTTATAATATGACTATACTATTAATGGATATTATAGATATTAACAAAGCTATAGTAGTAGACCAATATACTGGCAACACAGATGAGATGGATATTTTAAATACTCAGCTTGGAGTTGGAAATAAACTTGTAGAACAAATGAGATCTGGAACTTTATTTAACGATATGTACCAGGTCAGCACAGATGTAACATTTGAACCTTTCTTTGATAGGTTTGAGAACGAGCTGGTAGGCTGGAGTATGAATGTAAACATAACAGTAGAAAACGATATTTATATATGTTAGAGTTTGACGAGATTGAAAAAGTACTTGAAGCATTTGCAATTAATGTAATATCTGCAGCAAAAAATAATTTAGCTAAGTCTAATAATTCTAATGGCGAACTATACAATAGCTTAACAAGTAAGGTTTCACCAGGAAGTGACGATATAATTTTAGATTTCTTGGCTACAGATTATGCTTCGTTTTATGATTTAGGTGTACAAGGTGCAGCTCCTTCTAAAATGCCTCCTAAGTCTTTAGCTAGATTTAATAAAGCACCTATGAGTCCTTACAAGTTTGGAACTGGGTCTGGAAAAAAAGGAGGGTTACGTGGAGCTATAGACAAATGGGTTATTACTAAAGGACTAGAAAACGTAAGAGATAAAAAAACAGGTAGATTTCTACCAAGAAAAAGTATGACTTTTTTAATATCCAGGAGTATTTATTTAACAGGATTAAAACCTAGTAATTTTTTCTCAGCTCCATTTGAACAATACACTAGAGATTTAGAGTTAGACTTAGAAAAGGCACTAGGAAGAGACGTAGATATTGCTTTAGAAAACTCCAGCTTTACAAACGAATTAACAATAACAATAACATAATGGCAGCAATAGCATTAAGAAGCCCTCAATACAAATCAGACGTAGCAGATACAGGTAGTCCTTTGTCAGCAAAAATAACTATAACAATAGACTCGACTTTAAGATATACTTTAGTAAAAGCAACTTCTATAAATGAGACTATGCTTTGGGAAATCTCAGAGTTATGTAGAGATTATATAAACATCACTTATAATGGTAGCTATACTGCAGAGACTTTAGCTATAGTATCGGTATTAACTTCTCACGCTTCTACGGATGGTAGTGGTACAGCTTTAACTACTAGTACAATTACAGACGTAGGTTACGATGCCTATGGAACTTTTATGGAGGGAGCAAATCCGACAGTTCCTTTTGGTTCAAGACCAACCTGGTTAATAAGTGGAAATCCAGATCACACAGGAATAAATGACGAATACTATATTTATGCACCAGTTGGAGCAGCTTCAGAAATTCCTTATATAATTGCTAATGAGTCAATGGGTTATAATAGTTATGGTGCAAATGATACACAACTAAACGGAACTCCTGCCGGTATTAGAATGAATATTGTTAGAATTGATTGTAGTAAATACGGAGATGGAAATAAAATAACATTTGTTAATAAGTTTGGAGCTTTACAAGATTTATGGTTCTTTTTAAAATCAGTTAACACTACAACTAAAAAACAAGAACAATTCCAAAGAAATATAATAGATGGGAATGGCTCTTATAATGTAAACACTCACACAAAACAAGACTTCAATACTTTAGCAAATACAAGTATAACTCTTAGTTCAGGTTTTTATCCAGAGTGGACTAATGCTTGGTTTGAGCAATTACTATTATCTGAACAAGTATGGTTAACAAGGCTTGACCCTACAAATCCTAACGCAACGCAATACGTTCCAGTAAATGTTACTAAAAACAATTTGATTAAAAAAACAATAGTAAATGATAAACTAATTGAATATACGTTTGATTTTTCAATGTCATTTGATTATATAAATAATGTTAGATAATGCAAAAACTCCAGCTTTTTATAGATAATAACCCCTTGCCTGAAACTATTGCATATCAAAGAATAGATTTATTTAAAGATGAGACTGTAACTATAAATCAAAGTATCCAAAACATAAAAGACCCAGCTAAGATATTTACTGAGTTTACCAAAAGTTTTACTATACCAGCTTCTAAGTCAAATAATAAAATATTTGAACACTATTATAATTTTGATATTATTAATGGATTTGATGCTAGAGACAAAAGACCAGCAAAAATAGAACTCAATAACATTCCTTTTAAAATAGGCTTTGTTAGATTAGAAGGTGTGGAGTTAAAAAGAAATGCTCCATACGCTTATAAGATTGTTTTCTATGGAAATACAGTTAGCTTAAAAGATACTTTAGGTGAGGCTAAATTACAGAACCTAACTTCACTAGTACAATATAATCTAAACTACGATTCAGCTACAGTTAAAGCTAGATTACAAACTGCAAACGGCCCAATACTTTGTCCTTTAATAACGTCTGGAGCTTCTAATAAAGACTCTGATTTAGTGCCTCCTCCCTCACGTTTATATTACGACACAGTAACGAATACTCAAGCAAATGGAAATTTATATTATCCTGGGAACGATGACAATGGAGTTTTATATTCAGACTTAAAATATTCAATAAGAGTAAAAGAAGTAATAGACGCAATTACAGCTCAATACTCTAATTTAGTATTTAGTGACGATTTCTTTAATACTAGTAACGCTGAGTTTTACAACTTACATTTGTGGTTACATAGAAAAAAAGGAGGAGTACCAGACGAGTCTCTAGTACAAACTTTTCCAAGCCCAGTTACAGGATTCGGCCCTCCAACTATTCAAGCTACCAATATGTTTAATGGTACAGGTTTAGTTATACAAAATAATTGGTTAGACACAAATGGAGTTTTAGTTTCAGGTATACCAAACACTACTCAAAAACTTTTATTAACAACTACAAGCACAGATCTTTTTACAGTTGTAATTTATAGAAATGGATTGACTCACGCTACTATAGCAAATCTACAAGGAGGAGGGGGAACTCTTGTTGTAGGTGCAAGTAGTTTAGGTGGGACGTTTAGTGCAGCAACCTACACTATAACTATTTTTTCAGCAACTCAAATTAATTTCACTGAAATAAAGTGGGACTTAGCTGGCTACGACCCAAATGTTCAAGTAGGATGGGTAGAAACTTATACAGTAGCTTTTAATGCAACTGCAGCTTTTACGTTTGATATACCTAGTCAAATTCCAGATATGAAAATTATAGACTTTTTAACTTCTATATTTCGTATGTTTAATTTAACAGCTTTTTTAGATGACAATACGTTATTAGCTAATGGGTCTGTAAATCCAGATTTTAATAAAATTAAAGTACAAACCTTAGATGACTTTTATTCTACAAATGTATCTACCTATGATATATCAAAATATATAGATATTGAAAATAGCCAAGTTAATATTGCTTTGCCATATAGAGCTATTAATTTTAAATATGCAGAAACTGACACTATCTTAGCCCAGCAATATAGCCAACTTAATGGACGTAAATGGGGGTCTGAGCAATACGATGGAAACGATACTATTGGTGATAATTTTGACGGCCCAAATTCTACTTATACAGTTGACGTTCCATTTGAACATTTAATGTATGAAAGACTAACTAATACTGGGTCAGGAGTTGCAGCAAATACGCAAACGTCTATACAATATGGATATTTTGTAGACCAAAACCAAGAACCAATTTTAGGTAAACCTTTATTGTTTTATCCTATACACCAAGCAGCAGGTTCAGGAACTACAGTTATTTCTTTTAAGTCTGCTCCTAGTGGTTCAAACATAAACTCCCCTTTAGATAATTATTTTATTCCTAGTAATAGTTTAGCTATTTCAGCTTCTACTAGCACAAAGAATTTAAACTTTAGAGATGAGTTTAATGAGTATACAGGGTCTTCAGATTTCCCAGGTACTTTGTTTAAAGAAAACTACGACACATATATAACTAATATTTTTAATGGTAAAAGAAGATTAATAAAGATAAAAGCCTATTTGCCTTTAAGTATAATAAACGATTTAAAGTTAAACGATACGTTAACTATTAATAACCAAAACTATAAAATTAATACTATCTCTACCAATTTAATTACTGGTGAAAGTGATATAGAAATATTAAACGAGCTATGATAAAAAATATATTAGAAATGTTAAAACACGCAGACGGTGAAACTGATAATATCAAATTTGCTCAAGGTGCTAAAAAACTTTCAAAAAACTTTAAAGAGGGAAAAGATAAACTTAAAAAACAAATAAGATGGGAAGGTCAATCCAAACAATAGCAGTCGAAGGAGGCAAAGAAGCTGAAAAGGAAATCAAAGGCGTACAAAATGCTTTAGACAAATTCGGTAAAACAGCACAAAAAAATAGAGACGCTACTAGACTTTTAGACAAGGCTACTGGCGGTGCAGTTACTAAATTCAATGATCTGCAAAAAGGATTATTACAAGGAACTAAAGGATTAAAAGGTTTAGCACTAGGTTTTAAAGGTCTTAGTAAAGCTATTATAGCTACAGGTATTGGAGCAATCGTTGTAGCGTTAGGAGCTATCTATGCGTATTGGGACGATATTACAGAGGCTATTAATGGAGTATCTGCCGAGACTAAAACTTTATTAGGATTACAAGAAGAGCAAGTCGCAGCAACCCAAGAAGCATACGATACTATTGCGGCTACTGAAAATATTTTAAGACAACAAGGACAAACTGAACAAGATATATTAAACTTAAAAAAGTTAGCTACAGACGAAGCTATCGCAGCTCTTGAGGCTCAATTAATAACACAAAAAGAAATTAAAAAAGCTCAAGTAGAAACTGCCGAGAGAAACTCTAAAATACTATCAGGTATTATATTAATGCTTACAGCTCCACTCGCTGCAGTATTAGTAGCAGTAGATGAGGTAGCTAAGGTATTAGGCAAAGAAGCTAACCTGGCTAAAAACTTTTACGAGGGTATTGGAACTTTTGTATTCGACCCTGAAGGTATTGCTGAAGAGGGTGAGGAAGCCATAAACGAAACTGAAAATCAATTAACTAAATTAAAAAATAGAAAAGCAGGTTTTGAATTACAAGAACAAAAAAACAAAAAGGCTGCAAGTGACAAGGCTAAAGCAAACCAAGAGAAAGCAGATAAAAAAGCTATAGATGACGAAAAGAAAAAACAAGAAGCTTTAGAAAAAATTAGACAAGGAGGAATAGATACTGAGGAAGAGAGAAGAGCTGAAGAGAGAAAAAAAATAAACGATGAGTATACGCAATTACTTTTAGACCAAGAAAAATTTGGAGGAGACAGGGAAGCATTACTAGAAGCTCAAGAAACCAAACTAAGAGAATTAAGAGAAAAGTTTGCTTTAGAAGACAAAGCTAAAGCTGACGCTGACAAGTTATTAGAACAAGAAAAAATAATTGAACAACTAGAGTTAGACGCTGAATTTGAAGAATTAACTTTTGACGAGCAAAGACAATTATTAAACGAAAGACAACAGCAATTATTACAAGACGAAACTTTAAGTGAAGAGCAAAGAACTAAATTAAGTGCAGCCTTTGGAAAAGCTAGAGTTAAAATAGTAGAGCTAGAACAAAAACAAAAAGAAGAGGCTACAATGTCTTACGCAAATTCGTTAAGTAAAATTTCAGGATTACTTGGTGCTGAGACTCAAGCTGGCAAACTTACTGCTAGTGCTGCGGCATTAATTGCAACTTACTTAAATGCTAATAAGGCTAGAGAAAGTCAATTAGCAATAGCAACTCCAGACGCTCCATTTAGAGCTGCGTTAGCTATGGCTGCAGAAATAGCATCTGGATTAGCAAATGTAAAAGCTATTAATTCAGTTAAAGTTCCTAAGGCTTCAGGAGGAGGCTCACCTAGTGCACCTAGAACTCCAGCGACTGTATCTGCTCCTTCATTTAATATAGTTGGAGGAAGTGATACAAGCCAATTAGCCGAGACTATAGCTAGTCAAACTCAAGAACCTGTAAGAGCTTTTGTAGTAAGCAACGATGTAACTACAGCTCAAAGTTTAGAGAGAAATATAGTAGAGGGAGCTACAATATAAAAACAAAATTATTAATTAAAACGTTATATAAGTATGAAAATAGTAGAACTGATTATAGACGAAGAGGATGAGTTAGCAGGTATTGACGCTATAAGCATAGTAGAAAGCCCAGCAATAGAAGAGAATTTCGTAGCTCTTAATAAACAAAAAGAATACAAACTAAAAACCTTAGACGAGGATAAAAGAATTTTAATGGGTGCACTTTTAGTGCCTAATAAAACTATATATCGTAAAGAAGGAAAAGAGGAGTATTATATATACTTTTCAAAAGAGACTGTAAAAAAAGCTAGTGAGTTATTCTTGCAAAAAGGTAAACAGAACAACGCTACACTAGAACACAAATTTGATATAGAAGGTTTAACCTTAGTAGAGTCTTGGATAGTAGAAGACAAAGACAAAGACAAGTCAGCTCTATACAATATGGACGTACCAGTAGGAACTTGGATGGGTGCTGTAAAAGTAAACAACGAGGATATATGGAAAGACTTTGTTAAGACTGGTGACGTAAAAGGTTTTAGTATTGAGGGTTTTTTCCTTGACCGAGAAGAGAGACCAAAAGAAAAAATAAAAGACAAGCTAAATGAAGTAGAGCTAGAAACTTATAATGACTACCCAGAGTCTGCAGTTAACAATGCTAAGAAAGCAATTAAATATAAAGAAGAGAATGGTTCAAGCTGTGGAACTCCAGTAGGCTGGACTAGAGCTAGTCAATTAGCTAACAAAGAAAATATAAGTCGTGAAACTATAGCTCGTATGGCATCTTATAAAAGGCACGAAGGAAATAGCGAGGGCTCTTACGAGGATGGATGCGGCCCTATAATGTACGATGCTTGGGGAGGAAAATCTGGAGTAAATTGGGCTATAAATAAATTAGAACAAATTGACAAAGAAAAATTATCTCAAATACAAGCAGGGGTCAAGTTGCTTAAAATAAAAAAAATGTTAATAAATGCCAGTAAGAAAACGAACAAATAAAATGAATAGGCGTAGTCAAACTATGCCTTATAATGAGCGTTGGAACCCAGCTAGTCCTTCTAGTAGTTCTAGGGCTTGTTATTGTAAAGACGAAAACACTTACTCCAGGGAGTGCTGCGATGGGTCTTTGTGGGCTCAAGGTATTGGAGTTATTACTCGTGTAACCTGAAAATGCAAAATAATTTTATACTACGTTAAATAGGTATGAATGAGCTAAACAGGATTACAGAAAAGTTGTTCAAAGACAATTTAAACTTCCCACTTATTTTAAGACAAATCGAGAAAGAGGTAAACCTTGAGGAATACCCTTGGGACGAGTGTATAGCAGATCAAACTAAAAGATATGGAGCTGAGGCTGCTCCTAAAATTTGTGGATATATAAAAGAAAAATATGGCAATTAAATTAAACCAAGTAGTTTTAAACAAACTAAAAAACGCTAAAAAAGATAGTCTAAAAAAAGTAGACTTGTCTTTAGTAAGTGATATAGATAATGAATTTGACTGGCTTGAACAATCTTATAGTGAGGCTAGTTATGGAGCAGAGTTTATGAGAGAGTGGGAAGATAAAATTTTAGATTTTGGAACGGAGCTTAGTATAGCAGTCGATAATTATGTAGTAAATGGAGCAGGTTATAGTTTTGAGGAAGCATATACAGATATGAGAGTTAAAATAGAGGAATTAGAATCAAAGTCAGAAGAGTTAGGAATTAATCCTAGCGAACTAGTATCAAACTACGAAGAAATTAAAGACATTTTAAGTAATGCAGAATCAGTAGACTCTGAGTTTAAAAATGCTTATAAAGAAGTATTAAGACAAGCTAATGAACGCTTTGGACTAGCAGATTTTTCATAATATGAACGCATTTAAAACTATACTAAATAAGTTATATTCTGAAGACAATAAAGTCTTCGCTATTCTAAAAGCTGAAAACAAATTAGAGTTGGCTGCTATAGACGATATAAACTCTTCTATTGATGAGGCAGAAAATTTTAGTAGAAATGACGAATGGCAAAGATTATCTGCAGACGCTAACGATTTTATGATTAGAGTTGTGGAGTTTAAAGAACTAGCTCAAGAATATTTAACTAATTACGAGGACACAGATAGTCATTTTTCAGAGTTTAAAATTAAAATGGACGCTTTAGAAGAGAATTTAAATAAATACGCTTTATTATCTGAAGAGCTAGGTATAGACCCTAGTAGTAATTCAGATTTTCAATACGGTGAATTAATATTGCAAGATATGCAAGACGAATACAGAGAATATGACAATAGTTACGATACGATTATCGCATCTATTAACGTTGCAAACAGAGTATTATAATAAACATTAATAATTAAATAATAAATAATGAAAGCAAGTGAAATGTTAAAAAAAATCAATACGCTCCTAGGGGTGCAAGTTGATTTAGAAGAGCTTGTCTTGGATAACGGTACGAGAATTTTTGCCGATAGCTACGACAAGGGTGAAAGCGTTTTTATCGTAACAGACGAAGACGAGAGAGTTCCTCTACCAAGTGGCGAGTATACCATAGAGGACGGTAGAATTTTAGTAGTAAAAGATGACGGTTTAATTGATGAGATTAGACTTGAAACTATACCAGAAGCTGAAGAGGAAGGATACAAGGACGGAATCGCTGACGAGAAGGAAGACGTAAGAGAGGATATGGAAGAGGAAGTAATAGTTGAAGTGCCTGACGAAGTAGCTCCTGAAATGGGTGATATTATCGCTGCAGTAGTAGAGGTAGTAAGTCCTATAATCGAGGAAGTAAAAGAAGAGATTGAGGAATTAAAAAAGAAGTACGGTGAAGTTGAAAAGGTAAAAGAAAAAATGTCTAAACAACCAGCTCGTAAACCTTTAACTCAAGCTCCAAATAAAAAGAATGATACTTTTCTATATGGTCAAAATAGACCAGAGACAACTATAGATAGAGTATTAGCAAAAATAAGTCAAATTAAAAAATAATAATAAAAACAATGAGTACATTTATACACACAAGTAACGATGACGTAAGAGTACAAGTATCACAAAATACTATTTCTGCTTCATTATCAATTCCAGCAGGAGACGCAGGAATCGACCAAAACGTTGCGACAGACGCACTAGTTATTTCTCTACCTCAGATTCATTCTGAAAATATAGGTTTAACATATTTATTTAGAAATACAGGAGCAGACGGTAACAACATAATCACTTTAAGTCCACACTCTTCAGATGGTTTTCACGGATCTATCGCTAACGCTGCAGCAGATTCTGTAGCTAGTGGAGTAGTAGACAAAGATTGGGTAAACACTAAAGCAACTGCAAATAGTGGAGACTATGTAATAATCAGAGCCGTAGCTTTAACAAAGTGGTTTATCGTAGGCGGTGTCGGAATATGGGCATCTGAAGCATAATAATTAATAAATAAATAAATAATAAAATGAAAAGAAATATAAATTTAGCGACTACAACTTCGATAACTACAAGTTATTCCGGTGAGTTCGGAAATCAGTATATCGCTGCTGCTCTTCTTTCTGCGAGTACAATCAATGACGGAGGAATTACAGTAAAACCAAATATCAATTTTAGAGAAACTATTAAGAAAGTAGACACTGGGTCTTTAGTATCTGATGCTACTTGCGACTTTAACCCTAACTCTTCTATTACTCTTACTGAGAGAATACTTGAGCCAGATAATTTACAAGTTAATTTACAAGTTTGTAAAAATGACTTTTTAAAAGATTGGGAGGCGCAATCGATGGGGTTCTCGGGCTTTAAAAACCTACCTCCTCAATTTTCAGATTTTATCTTAGCTCACGTTGCAGCAGAGATAGCTCAAAAAACTGAGCAAACAATTTGGAGAGGTGTAGCTGCAAATGTAGGAGAGTATGCAGGTTTAGTTACTTTAGCCGCAGCAGACGCTACAATTCCTGCAGCTCAAAAAATTGGTGCTGCCGCAGTTGATGCTGCAAACGTAATTGCTCAAATGGGACTCGTAGTTGACCAAATTCCGTCAGCTTTATATGGAAAAGAAGACCTACACTTATACGTTTCACAAAATGTAGCTAGAGCTTATGTTAGAGCTTTAGGAGGTTTTGGAGCAAATGGACTAGGAGCAGCAGGTACTAACGCAATGGGAACTCAATGGTGGAATAACGGAAGTCTTTCTTTTGACGGAGTTAAAGTATTTGTAGCACAAGGAATGAATGACAATTCAATGATGGCTGCAGAGCGTTCAAACTTATACTTTGGAACTTCTTTAGTTGGAAATATGAATGAAGTAAAACTATTAGATATGAGCGACTTAGATGGCTCTTCTAATGTTAGAGTTATTTGCAGATTCTCTGGAACTGTGAACTATGGAATTGCTTCTGACATCGTAGTTTATTCTTAATAATTAAATTAACCAAAATTTAGGGTAGGTGGGACAAACCTGCTTACCCTTTTTTTTATAAAAATATATATCAATGAGTTGTTCAATATTAAGTACAGGTAGAAATCTACCTTGCATCAAAAGTGTTGGAGGCGTTAAGAGTATAATTTTAGCTGACTTTGGAACTTTAGGAAACTTATCTGTTACTGGAGCTGAAGTTACTGCAATTAGCACGACACCTGCAGCCTATAAATACCTGGTAAAACCAGGCTCTTCTGGAATGGAGGAAACGATTACTGCTTCGGCAGAGAATGGTACGGTTTATTACGACCAAAATGTTACTGTTCAATTACAAAAATTAGACAAATTAACTCAAGCTGAATTACAGGACGTAGTCAAAGGAAACCCTCACGTTTTTGTAGAAGACTTTAACTCTAATACATTCCTAGTAGGAGCGTATAATGGAGCTGACGTTTCTGCAGGTACAATAGGAACTGGGACAGCCCTTGCAGATTTTACAGGATTTAATTTAACATTTACAGCTCAAGAGCAGTTACCAGCTTTTTTCTGTGCTAGTGCTGTAGTAAGTGCTTTACAAATTGGAGCTGCAATAAGCCCAGTATAATAAAGTTTTTTTCTGTGTTTAGTTTTGAAGTAGGGCGTAAAAGCCCTATTTCTTTATGTAATAGTTTTATTTATACAAAAACTAAAAAAATTACGTTATACTATTAAAGGATAAAATGATAGTTTTAACTACTGCTACTACGGAACAAACTTTTGGCATAATACCCAGGGAGTATGTAACTGACGCTACAATTTGTATAAGAGACGAAAGCACAAACGATGAGAATTGCGTTTTAACTTCTGGTAGTTTTTGGAATACATATAATGTAGATTGGGAACTTGCGACAAATGATTGGGAAGACGAAGTAGGAATTGTAATAACTAACGACACTATGTTTGTTACTATGAATTTAAACTTAATTGAGGGAAGGTTTTATGATATTAAAATAACTAATACAAGTGGAACTGTTATATTTAGAGATAAAATATTTTGTACAGATCAAACTATAGACCAAGAAACTAATAATTATTATGATGTTAACCAAGGACAATATATTCAAAACACTTCAGGAAATAACGACTATATAATATTCTAATATGAAAGTAAACTTTTTACAATTAAGCACCTATACAACACCTGAAGTAAGAGAGGTAAACAACCAAGATTGGATACAATATGGAGCAGATAATAACTACTTTCAATTTTTGATTGATAGGTATAATGGGTCTGCTACTAACAACGCTCTTATTAATGGTATTTCACAAATGATAGTTGGACGTTATTTAGACGCTACAGACTCTAATAGAAAACCAGATGAGTATGCACAAATGAAATCTATGATTTCTGAGGATATGCAAATGAAACTAGCTAGTGATTTAAAACTAATGGGTCAATGTGCTATCCAAGTTATTTATAGTCAAGATAGGTTAAGAATAGCTCAAGTGGAGCACGTGCCAATAGAGACTTTAAGGGCTGAAAAATGTAATGAAGAGGGAGAGATTCCAGCTTACTATTATTTTTATGATTGGGAAGAGTTCCAACAAGGTGATGAGCTAGAGAGAATACCAGTATTTGGGTCTTCTAATAGTGAAATGGAAATACTTTACATAAAACCTTATAGAGCTGGATTTAAATATTATAGTCCTGTAGACTACCAAGGAGGAATACAATATGCTGAGCTAGAAGAGGAAATAGCTAACTATCACTTAAATAACATAATGAATGGTTTAGCACCTTCAATGTTAATAAACTTTAATAATGGTACTCCAACTGAAGAGGAGAGAAATATTATAGAACAAAAAATAGCTGCAAAATACCAAGGCACTTCTAATGCTGGGCGTTATATACTAGCTTTTAATGACTCGGCAGATTCTGCAGCAACTATGGAGGCAGTTCAATTAAGTGACGCTCCACAACAATACGAGTTTTTATCTACTGAGTCTATGAAAAAAATAATGGTAGCTCATAGAGTTACTAGTCCTATTTTATTTGGTATTAAGGATATGACTGGTTTTGGAAATAATGCAGAGGAAATAGTTACAGCTTCTACATTAATGGATAATACTGTTATAAGACCTTTTCAGCAACTTTTATTAAATGCTTTTGACGATATACTAGTTTACAATAAGATAGTCCTTAATTTATACTTTAAAACGCTCCAACCTTTAGAGTTTAACGACTTAACAAACGCTACTAATAAAGAACAAATAGAAGAGGAAACTGGACAAAAGTTTTCATTTTCAAAAGTAATTGATGGAAAAATAGCATACGAAACGATTGAGGAAGCTGAAAATAAAGCTAATGAAATAGGATGTATGGGCTATCACGAACACGAGCTAGATGGCAAAATTTATTATATGCCTTGTCAAACTCACGAAGAGTTAAAGGCTCCTTGTTGGAAAGGATATGAGCAAATAGGCACAAAAATAAAAGATGGAAAAGAGGTTCCTAACTGCGTTCCTTTAAATGTAAACGAAGAGTTAACTAAAGCTATTTTAAGTGAGTTAGAAGGTAAAGGCGAAGACGAGGAAATAGAAGGCTACGAATTAATAGATTCAAGACCTGCTAATGACTATGACAAAATACTAAACCACTCTTTAAAATTTGCTATGGATTTAGCTACAGTACCTACTAGCACCCCAAACAAAAAAAGCTCTCAAGATACGAGTATAATAAAAGTGCGTTATAGGTATTACGGAAGTAATAATCCAGAAAGAGAATTTTGTCGTAAAATGTGGTCAGCTAAAAAAGTTTATAGAATGGAGGACTTAGACAAAGAAAGTTCGGATAATCCTGGGTTCGGTCCTGGTGGTTCAAATTCTTATAATTTATGGCTTTACAAAGGAGGAGTTAATTGTCAACACTATTGGGAACGTAGAACATATTTAAGAAAAAACAACAAGAGAATTACAGTAGCAGAGGCTAGACGTAAAATCGCAGCTTTAGACCCTAGTTTAAAAAAGGAAGCACAAATAGAAACTAATGTCCCTGAAGTTGCTCAAGTGGCTCAACCTAAAAATGATTGGTGGAGCTTAGACCCAAATTATAGAAAATAAAGATATGGCTACAGCATTATTTATATCGAGAACAGACTTAGTAAGAAACTCCATAATTGATGGGTCAGTAGACGCAGATTTGCTTTTACCTTTTGTCAAGATTGCACAACAAATGCACATCCAAAATTATCTAGGTACAGATCTATACAACCAAATTTCAGAAATGATTACTAATGGAACTTTAACACACGCAGCAAATCCTGACTATTTTTATTTAGTTAACGAATACGTGCAGCCAATGTTAATAATGTTTAGTATGGTCGATTTCCTTCCTTTCTCAAATTACGCTACAAAACAAGGAGGCACTTATAGGCATCGTTCAGAAAACGCAGACTTACCCACAAAAGATGAGATTGATTTTCTAGTACAAAAATATAGAGACTTTGCAGATTTCTATACTAGAAGGTTTATAGACTATATGAATTTTAACGCTTCAACAAAGTTTCCAAAGTACTACTCGAATAGTAATGACGATATGTACCCTGATACTGAAGCTAATTGGGTAGGATGGGTATTATGAAAAAAGAATATAATATAAAAAAAACAAACTTTAAAAAGTTATTAGTTTATCTAAAAAAAATAAAAAATGAGTACACTAACAGGAAATAAAATAAGTTTAACGTATAAAAGTTTATTTAAAACTGCAGATAATGACGTTTTAACTGCAGCTTTAAAACAAATGTCGGATGGGTTAGGGAATAATTCAGGTGTATATTTAAACACAGGCGGAGACCTCAAGTCTACTGGAACGTTAGAATTTGCTAATTTTAAAGGCACTTCTACTGCAGTAACTATCAATAAACTTGTTAATGAGGCAGACGGCATATCTAATAATGATAATGACACTTCCCTTCCTACTTCGGCAGCAGTAAAAGATTATGTGGATACTCACGTAACGAGTCAAGATTTAGATTTTTCAGATGGAACTACTCAAAGTGCAGTTGACTTAGACTCTCAAGTTTTTGCTATTGTAGGAACGACTAACGAAATTGAAACTACTGCAAGTGGTCAACAATTACAAATAGGTTTACCAAATAGCGTTACTATTAGTGGAACTTATACTGGTGCTACTTTCTCAGGAGACCTTAATGGAACTATTAATACTGCTACTACAGCTACTACTCAATCTGCTGGTGATAATTCAACTAAGGTAGCTACAACTGCCTACGTTGACACTTTAGACGCAGCGAGTGATTTAGACTTTAGTGGAACTACTGGAACTGGAGACGTAAACTTAAACACGCAAACTTTTGCTGTAACTGGTACTACCAATCAAATAACAACTGCAGCTTCAAACCAAGGGTTACAAATTTCTTTACTTTCTACTGGGGTTACAATGCCTAATAATTCTGTAGCTACTACTCAAAGTGCTGGAGACAATTCTACAAAATTAGCCACGACTGCCTATGTAGATGTATTAGATGCTGCAAGTGATCTGGATATAGCTGGAGACTCTGGTACTGGTGATGTTAATTTAAATACTCAAACGTTTACTCTTTCAGGGACTACAAACCAAGTAACAACTGCAGTAAGTGGTCAAACTGCTACGTTTAGTTTACCCTCTACAATTCATAGAAACCTACAAGGAAATGTAACTGGAGACCTTACAGGAAATGCAGATACTGCTACTAAATGGCAAACTGCAAGAAATCTTAGTGTAAGTGGGGAAGCTACTGGGACTCTTTCAAATGTAGATGGGTCTTCGGCAGTAAGTGGAGCTGTAACTTTAACTAACTCTGCTGTAATAGGAAAAGTATTAACTGGTCTTCCTACACCTGCTGCAGGAAATATACAAGCCTCAGATTCAATATTAGAAGCCTTTGGTAAACTACAATCTCAAGTTAGTTCTATTTCTAGTGGATTAATATTTAAAGGAAGTTGGGACGCAGACACTAACACACCTACTTTAATAAGTGGAGGAGGCGAAGTAGAGTCAGGAACTACAGACGGAGCTACAACTGCTTTTAAACTTATAGACTCAAGCCAAAACTTTAACACTACAGTAAGTATAGGAAATAAAGTAATTAACCAAGTAGATGGCACTACAGCTTTAGTAACTGTTATAGATAGTAATACTCAGTTAACTTTAGATACAAATATTATGCTAACTGGTGAAGCCTATACAATAGATGCCAGCCCTTTTATTCCTCAAGGAAATTATTACGTAGTAAACTACGCAGGAAATACTAATTTAAATGGAACTACTGATTGGTCTATTGGAGACTGGGTTATAGCTGACGCTGATAATCGTTGGTCGAAATTAGACCATTCACAAGTAGATGGACAAGGTAGTCCAGGACACTTACCAGTATTTGCTACTGCTACAACTATAGGAGACTCTATAGTTTCTCAAGTTGGAACTGCTTTAACTATTACAGGCTCAGCTACTACTACTCTAGGATTATCTAGTACTGGAAACTTTGCAGTTAATACTAATAAATTTACTGCTAACGCTACGACAGGAAATACTGCCTTTACAGGAGATTTAGCAATCAATACAAATAAATTTACAGTCAACGCTACAAATGGAAATACAGAAATAGCAGGAGATGTAAGTTTACCAGATGATAAAAAATTAATATTAGGAACAGGAAACGACCTACAAATATATCACAATCAAAACAATAGTTTTATAAAAGATGCAGGAACAGGAGATTTGGTTATTCTTTCAGATACAGTTTCAATTAATAATGCAGCTAATAGTGAAAACATAGCTAAATTTTTAGCTGATAGTGCAGTAAAATTATATTACGATAATGTACAAAAATTCCAAACAACAAGCACAGGTATTGAGGTAAGTGGTACTGCTTCAACTTTTGCAGGAAACGCAACTTTTGCAGGAGATATAATGCCTAATGCAGAAAATCTATATGATATTGGTTCAGCATCTGTAAGATGGGAAGATATTTGGGCAGACCAAGTTTATGGTAGAAGTCTTTATGTAGATGATAATATTTATCACAATGGAGATACAGACACATATATAGCATTTGCAGCAGATAGACAAACTTATTTAGCAGGTGGAGATGAATTTATAGATTTTAGAGAAGCTACTGAAAGTTATATAACATTAGGAAATAGTAATGATACAAATGCAAGGTTGCAAGGTGGTGCAGGTTATATATTTATACAGGGAAGTAATGGATATATAGGAATAAATGATGCTACTCCTTCATATCCTTTTGAGGTTTCTGCAAATACTTATATAGGAGGAACTTTAGAAACTTCTGGAAATTTAACAACTAAAGTTGGAACTTTTCAATCTCCTGATGCAAGTGAAAGTATTTTAATTAATTTAATGGCTAATAATGGAAATAATGCTGCCACTTTTAGAACTACTGCAACTGGTCATATATTTGAAATAAGGTCACAAAATAGTGGCACAATAAAAATAGATTCTTCTTTAACAACTTTTGCAGGACATCTACAAGCGGAAAATAGATTAATATTAACTGATGCGACAGCGGGTGCTACAAGATATGTAATAACGGATGAAACAAATACAGGCACAGGTATATTAATATTACAGGCAGGAGGTGGGTCTGCTGCTTATGGAGGTGCATTAGGTATGTATGCAAATGCTCACGCAAGTAAAGCAGGAGATGTTTATGCAGGTATTTCTTCAGGAAGTGGTGGAAGTTTTAGAGTTAATACTTCAGGAACTGATAATGGAACAGATTTGCTTACAATTAATCAAGCAACAGGAGCAACTTTTGCAGGAAATGTAACTGTATCTGATGGTTCACTTTCATTAAATAAAAGCGATGGAGCATATATATCTTTAAATCACAATAGTTCTTTAAAAGGTTATTTAGGAATTGCAAACCAAGTTATAACTAATGGTTCAACAGGTGATATAGGATTAACAGCAACTACTAATTTAATTTTTGGGTCTGGAGGTACAACAGAAAGAATGCGTATAGACAGTTCTGGAAATGTGGCAATAGGTACTACCACTCCTGACACTTTAGGTTATGGAAATACTGTAAGAGTTTTCACTGTAAAAGGCATATCAGGAGATGCAAGTGCACAAAGACCGACAGTTGTGAATATAGCAGGTCAAAGAGATGATGGAAGTGATGGTTATGTAAGTGATATAAACTTTTTGAATATGGCTTCTAATGGCTCAACTGTAAATTCTAGAGCTATAATGAGGTTGTCAAGGTCAGGTGCAGATAATAGCAATCAACTTGAATTTTGGGTTACTAAAGCAGGTACTACAAATAGAAGAATGACTTTAGATTCTGATGGTAGATTACAAGATGTTCAAGGAATTTATTTAGGAAGTAATAACAATAGTAATTTATTAAATGATTATGAAGAAGGAACTTTTACTCCTGTACTTCAAGATTTAGGAGGTAACCCAGCAACTCTATCAACTGCATTGGGTACATATACAAAAATAGGCAGACAAGTAATATTTAACTATGATGTTCGAATGAGTAGCAAGGCTTCAATGACAGGAAATTATGTTCTTTTGACTTTGCCCTTTAATCACGCAGGGGGAACAAATGGAACAGGAACGATAGATAAGTTTAATAATATGACAACTGCTTTTTCATCTATGGCTTGGGATGTAACATCTACAGTTACTGTTGCTTGGTTAGTGGGTGTTGAGGGAACATCATCAGCAAATTCAGTTTATGTAACTGTTGCAGAAATATCTGATACAACAAAATTTAAAGGAACAATTATATATCACACTTAAAATAAATAATATGAGTTTATCAAAAAAAAGAATACAAGACAAAATTGAAAT
>Ga0209535_1000365_pt1 | contig 31743 bp, 49 predicted proteins | sample LinPmetageLP28_FD_184041 | JGI IMG/M metagenome (GOLD analysis project Ga0209535, IMG submission 184041) | Marine viral communities from the Pacific Ocean - LP-28 (SPAdes) (version 2) | ecosystem: Environmental > Aquatic > Marine > Oceanic | place: Pacific Ocean | collected 2009-08-22
TTTAACTTACATGAAAGCAATATCCGATACACCAATTGCTGATACATCAACTTTCATGCAAAGAAGATTACAATTAGGTGGTCTTAATTCTTTTACAGGAGCTTTAGTTCTTGGAGGTTCTGCAGCTGTTAACCCATTTGCACCAGCATTATTTATTTTACTTGGAAGACGTGCGGGTCAAATACTTTCAGATCCAGTAGCTATGAGAGCTTTTAATGATGCATTAATGCCTGACGAACAAATTAAATTATTGATGGGTCAAAAAGTTGGTAATGGTGTGCCGGGCGTTCTTGGTATTGGAAGAAGATACTTTAAAGGTAGAGATATACAAACAGCAGCAAACGTTTTACAATCACCAGGAGTAATTGGTAGACTTGGTCTTACACAAAAAAGAGAAGCCTTTGCAAGATTGGTTAATTACTTAAGAGAAGGTGACGCTGATATTCCAAGAGTAGATCCTAAAACCGTAACACCAGAAGAAATTACTGAAAGAATGGGACAACTACAGACTTCAGTTCCCTCACCAAATTATAATAAAGAAACAGTTCCTAAAAATACTTTTGAAACTTTGTTCGCACAAGACTATTCTGGTACCTCAGGTGACCTGCAAACTGATACTAATGCTGTAACAATGTTATCTACTGCTACACAGAAAGAAGCTGAGGTGGATGCAGAAGAAGCACCAATTGAAGCAGAAGAAAAATCTATGGTTATGGCTGACTTACAATTAGAAGACCCAGTAGCTCAAGCGCCTACACCACCAGTACCACCGGCTACCGGACAAATAAATCCACAACAGTTCCAAGCTTTGTTTCCCAATGATCCAACAGGAGCTGCAATAGCACAAAGAGGTAAACGTGGCTAAAAAATCTGCACTAGATAGAATAGATAATCACGAAAAAATTTGTAGACTAATGCAGAGACAGACCTTTGAGAGAATTGATAGAATGGAAGCACGTATAAATAGAATAGAAAAAATTATTGTAGGTGGAATGTTTGCAATATTTATGGCTGTACTTTCTAATCATTTGTAGTAATAACTACATATGAAATTAGTTAGGAAGTATCCTTACAAACATTATAATAGATTCTCAGACACAACCGGCAGAAAATACTTAGTAGACAATATTAAAGTTCCTAGTGTAACCACTATTTTAAGTGCAACAAAAGACAAAAGATTTTTAGATAACTGGAGAAGAAAAGTTGGTAATGAAGAAGCTGATAGAATTATGAGGCAAGCCTCTACTATTGGAACAGAAATGCATCAAGTGCTAGAATATACTTTAAATGGACAAGGATATTACAACGCAATGGATGAAGGTGCTAAGCCTAGAATGATGGCAAAAACTATTTTAGACAATGTTAAAATTGAAGAGGTGTGGGGTAATGAAATAAGTTTAGAATATCAAAATAAATACGCAGGAACTTGTGATTTAACAGCATTAGCTAACGGAAAACCAAGCATTATTGACTGGAAACAATCTAATAAACCAAAAAAAGAAGAATGGGTCGAAGATTATAAATATCAATTGGGTGCTTATTATTTAGCTCATGCGGTCAATTACGGCCCCATAGAGCAGGGTATAATTAGTATTTGTACCAGAGACTTAAAATATCAAGAGTTTAAGCTTACAGAGGCTGATTTAAAAGAATATGGAGAAAAATTTTTAGAAAGAGTAGAGAAGTTTAATAAACTACAGCAACCAGTCTCTTAGATCCTCTTCTCCTAAAGTTTTTGCTGCGATTTGCCCTTTATTTGTCAAAGATTTCATAATAGCTTCATCTAATGTATTTCTTGCAACAATATCAATATAAACAACAGTTCCTTTTTGGCCCATTCTATGAGCACGGTCTTCTGATTGTTTTCTCACTTCTAAGTTGTAGTTATTAGAAAAATAAATAACGGTATTAACAGCAGTAAGAGTAAGACCAAACCCTCCTGTAGTTGGGTTGCCCACCAAAAAACGTGTTCTTGGATCTTCTTGAATTCTTTTGACAGCTTCTTTACGTGATTGAACATCTACGTCACCATATATACTAACAACTGCTTCTTTTCCATATTTCTTTTCTAAAAAATCAATAAGTTGTTTTATGTTATAAATATAATTTGCCCAAATAATTACTTTTCCATCAGTTTCTTCTAAAATTTCATCTAAAGCATTTACTTTTGAATTATGTAAGGTCATTATTTCACCATCATCATTTTTTGTAAAACCATTACAAACCTGGTGAAGTTTAATTATTTCAGTAAGCTTATTAGAAAAAGAAATTGTACTGTCCTCAACTATAGCAAGAGCAGTTGTTCTAAGTTTTTCATAAATTCTTTTACCTTCACCATCTAATTCTATGTATCTTTTTTGTCTTACTTTTGGTTTTAAATCTAGGCATTCATCTTTACGTATTCTGGTTGAGAAAAATTTCATTTTTTGCTCTAATTCCTCTAGTCTTTTATAGTATTTTGGTACACTAATGTACCTTCCAGACCCGACTGGAATATCAGTCATTTCAGCATATCTATTTCTAAAAGCAAGATAACTAGAAAAACCTAATAGTTCTGGACTTAAAAATTGACATTGTGTATACAAGTCTAATGGAGATTTTGTTATTGGGGATCCTGTTAGTATACGCCTTATCAGACTTAATTTTTGTAGTCCTAAAATATTTTTTGTTCGTTTTGCTGATCTGTTTTTTATTGTGGTTGATTCATCCAGTGTTACAAAGTTTAATTTATTTGATTTAAGATAATCTACACATGCATTAAAACCTCTTTTAGTAGACAATGCTTCAACATTAATTAAAAATATTTTTAAATCTTTACAGTTATCTAAAGCATGCAAATCTTTCGGCTTGTCAACATTCCATTTATAAGTTTTATATTTTAAAACATCTGGAAGGTGCATCTCTATTTCTAATTCCCAATTTAAATATACTGATTTTGGTGCAATTATTAATGCTGAATTTATTTTTCTTTGAAAAAAAAGATAAGCCATATTATCTATAGTAACTTTTGTTTTTCCTGTGCCCATCTCCATGAAATAAGCCCACTGCGTTTGTTCAGCAGATTGATCAAGAGCATTTCTTTGGTGCTCGTATGGGGTAGTCTTATACGGGTATTTCCACATCCTGAATTATATATATTTTTTTACTTGCAAAGGTCAAGAAAATAAAATAATCACATTAGCGGAGGAAATATGGAAAAAATAGATATTGAAAAAATGTCTAATATAGATCTTAGCCAAGATAGTGTTAAGTCTATCTCAGATAAATGTAATGAACTAAAAAGTCTCCGAAAACAAATCGAAGATGAAGAAGAAAAATTATCTACTCTAAAAAACAAAGCGCGTGATTTAGAGGAGAGAACAATTCCAGAGATGATGCAGGAAGCTGGTGTATCTTTGCTGAAGTTAAATGATGGATCTACTGTAGAAGTAAAACCATTTTATGCAGCAAAAATTCCTGAGTCGCGGATTGAGGAAGCCTTCGGCTATTTGAGGCATAACGGGTTTGAAGATTTAATAAAGAATACCGTTACAGCATCATTTGGTAGAGGACAAGACAACCAAGTCTCTGAATTAATAAGCGTGTGTGAAAAGTTTAATTTCAACTACAATAAAAAAGAAAAAGTTGAACCTATGACTTTGAAGGCGTTTGTTAAAGAACAAGTTGAAGGCGGTAAGCAATTACCATTTGATTTGTTCGGTGTGTACATCGCAAATAAAACGAAAATAACTAACAAATAATAGGTAAACTATGAAAATAAAAGACGGACAGTCGAACGAAGTATCGATTAAAAAAGAAGCCGGTGCAGTTGCTGCTATTGATTTAGAGCAATTTGCCGATGAAGGATTTGATAACGTAGACTCAAATAGTTTGGCGTTACCATTTCTTAAAGTTCTAGGTCAACTATCTCCCCAGGTAACGCAAGGTGATAGTCAGTTTAATGCTGATGCAAGACCTGGTATGATCTACAACACTGTTACTAATGAGTTATATAATGGCGCTGAAGGTATGGATGTTATACCTTGCTTTTATAAACTTGAGTACATTGAATGGAAGGACAGAGATAAAGGTGCTGTCGCTCCAGTAAATGTTTATCCATCTGATTCAGATATCATGTCTAAGACGACAAGAGATGAAAAAGGTAAGGATAGGCTTGAGAATGGTAACTACGTAGAGGAAACTGCCTCACACTATGTAACAGTAGTTGAGCCAGAAAAATCATCTACAGCCTTAATAACTATGAAATCTACTCAAAGAAAAAAATCTAAAAAGTGGAATTCAATGATGATGTCCTTGAGATCAAAAAAAGCAGATGGTAAAGGTTTCTTTAGACCTGCACCATTTACTCAACAGTACAAACTTAAAACAGTTCTCGAAAAGAACAATTTAGGTTCTTGGTATGGTTGGGAAATTGAACATACAGGACAAGTAGGGAGCGAAGAAACTATCAAAGCAGCTTATGACTTTTATGAGTCGTGTAAAAAAGGTGCGGTGAGAGCAAACCACTCCAACGAAGAAAAAACAGAAAAATCTCCATTCTAACGATGGAGATACTTGACAAGACCTTGGGAGAGTTTGTAGAACTCTTCCAAGGCTCTACTACATATTTTGGCGCTTCTGTACCTTTAGGTCACAAACGTGATCGTGATGGTAAACAGGAATTCAGACATTGGGTTGAACCTAAACCCATGACCAAAGAAAATTGGTTACAACATTTAAAAGGAGAAAAATATTATGGAAGTGTCCCTATCAGAGATGATAATTCATGTAGTTGGGGGGTCATCGATGTTGATCGCTACAATATACAACATAAGGAAGTTATATCAGTTATACGGAAAAGGAAATACCCGCTCGTCCCATTCAGATCAAAATCCAACGGACTCCATTTAATTTTATTTACTGATGGTGTTGTTGCAGCATCATCAATGAGGAAAAAATTATTAGAAATAGCGTCTGACTTAGGTGTTAATGATACAACTACTGACATTTATCCTGCTCAGGATGAAGTTGATTTAACACCTGAAAGTTGGGATCAAAAAAGAAAAGGTAATTTTGTAAATTTACCTTACCAAAAAGCACACATGACCACCAGAGTTTGTATGGATAACGATGGTAACTCAATTAAGCTAGAAGATTTATTTAAGTTTGTATCAGAATATAGACTTACTCCTTCACAATTTAAAAAATTAAAAGTATTTCAAGATGATGAAACAAAAGATTACCCACCTTGTGTAGTTAATTTTATGAAAAATAAAGTTAACAAAGGTGAGGGACGTAATGATGCTATGTTTAATGTAGCTGTGTTAGGTAAAAAAATAAATCCAGACCCTGTCATGTATGAAGATTGGACTCGTATTATGATGTCTAAAGTTTGTAGTGAACCACTCCATCCGCAGGAGTTAAATAATATTTTTAAAGGTGTTGAGAATAAAGAATACACTTATAAATGTAAAACATCTATTGCACGAATGCATTGCTCATCTGCAACTTGTTTAAGACGTGCACATGGTATTGGTAAAAACGAGGCTTTACCTGAAGTTGGAAAACTTACAAAAGTAAATTCTTATCCAGAACCTTATTGGATATTACCTATTCAAGGTAAATCCATCAGAATTTCTACAAAACAATTATACCAACAGCAGTTATTAGGTGAGCAACTTTTAAATTACGATATTGTTTGGAGATCTTTAAAACCAACTAAAAGAGATCCAGATCCTTACAGAGATTGGCTAGAGGAGTTAATGTCTAACAAACAAGATATGGAAGGATTCGATGGTGTAGAAGAACTTACTGATGTGTTTAATTCTAGAATGTCTAGGTTCTTGGAAGATGTAGAAGATACTACTGAGTTTGACCAAATTGATTCTGGTAACATCTGGAAAGATGATATTGAGATGAGATTTAAATTAGAAACCTTTAAAAACTTTATGAAAAAAATGGGTTATAATTGGAACGAAAAAGAATGTACGAAATTTTTAGAAACAGGAGGTGCACAACCTAAGTCTAAGTTCAAAGGTATACAATCTAGACATTGGGTAGTAGCGCTGCCAAAACAAAGTGAGCATAGAAATAAAGATGTCAAGTTCGTTAAAGCAAAAGCTGCGTGGGAAGACAATTAAAATATTTGGACCTCCAGGAACAGGTAAGACTGAAAACTTACTTAAAAGAGTTAAAAGATATTTGGAAAAAGGTTATTCACCAGATGAAATTTGTTACGTGTCGTTCACTAACAAAGCTGTTAATGAATGTGTTGCAAGGGTTAGGCAAAAGTTTAAAGGTTATGATGAAGATGCTTTCTCATATTTTAGAACATTACATTCTTTGGCCCGACAACAGTTTGCTGAAATTCCCGTATTAGATCCAAAAGCAGACCTGCTGATGTTTCATACTCAATACGGAACTGTAAAAGTTGGTTACAAAGATAACTACGATGATGCAAAAGTTTATAACAATTGGTCACTTCAAATATATGACAGGGCAAGAAACATGAAAGTAGATCCTGTGTGGTTGTACAAACAACAAACTAGAAAATCTGTTAGGCTGCAACAGTTTAAATCTATCATTTCAGGTTACCAAGAATTTAAAACAATGGAGATGGAGAGTGGCCACCGAACAGCGGACAGGTTAGACTTTACCGACATGGTAGAAAAGTTTATTAAGGATGGCCTAGTCATTCCTTTTAAAATTTTAATGGTTGATGAAGCTCAGGATCTAACACCGCTGCAATGGGACATGGTTGTAAAAATAGCAGGTGCAGTGGAGAGAGTTTACATTGCAGGTGATGATGACCAAGCAATTTATGAATGGAACGGTGCAGATGTTGACCTATTTCAAAACTTTCCAGGCAAGACTTTGGTGTTAAAAAAGTCAGTAAGACTGAACAAAAACATACATTTCTTCTCCAAATGTTTACTAAATAGTATGGGAGATAATAGAATCCAGAAAGAATTTCATTCAAACGGTAAAGAAGGAGCTATTTACAGATGGGGTGGTTTAAAAAAAGTACCTTGGACTATGGATGGCAATTGGATGGTGTTGGCTAGAATAAATGATGTAAAAAAAGAGCTGCAACAGGAGGCAAAAAGTTTAGGTTTGTATTATCAAGATCAAAAAAATAATAAGTCTTTTGATCCTAATCAATTTTCAGCTATTAATTATTGGGAGAAGATTTGCGAAGGTGGTAGTATTACTAGAGAAGAAGCTACAACAATGTATGAATTTTTATTAAACATTGACCACGGCTACCGGTCAACGGATAGTAAAAAATGGAGTTTCGCACATCCAAATCAAGTATTTACTTTTGATGAATTACATTTAAGGTGTGGTATGCGAGACGAAAAAGGTCCTTGGACTGAGTTGTTTAAAAGAAAATTTAAGGACAAAGATAAAAAGTATTTTCAAAAGCTCATGAAAGAAGGAGTTGATTTATCACAACCTCCTAAAATAATTATAGATACAATACACCAGGTAAAAGGTGGAGAAGCAGATAATGTTGTCCTGGCGAGCAAATGTAATTTTCCATCACATTTTGATAAAAAAAATTTAGCAGATAAAGTTAAAGAACTTAGGGTTTGGTATACTGGTGCAACTAGATCTAAAAGTACACTCCATCTGCTGGGAACTTACCACCAATATAACTTTCCGTTAGGAAAATATTACAAACAATATGAGGCTAATTATGTCAGATAAAAATATGTTCGATGAAGCATTTCCAGATGGAAAACAAGTAGGAGGATCTCATTACAAAGAATTTTTAATTCAACCTTGGACATTTATAAGAAAAAATGCGCTTAATCCATTTCAAGCAAATGTAATTAAATATGCTTGCAGGTATTTATTAAAAGGAAAACAAATAGAAGATTTAGAAAAAATAAAACATTATTGTGATTTGGAAATCGACCACTTAAAAGAAGTAAGTTATGACAAAAAAAAGAAAAAATAAGTTGGTTATGTGTGAGGTATGTACAACAATTCCTTCAGTAATTATCCATAATAAAATTTACTATTGTGCAGATTGTTATATATTTGAAACAAAAATTCCTATGAGTGCAGCAATACAAAATTTATACTCTGAAGGACAAACTGCAAAAAAGAAAAATTAATGACTCATCAATTAAACTTTATATATAATGATAGTGACTGGGTAGCTCCTGCAGAATATCCAGACTTATCTCAAGCAACCGAGATCGCAATTGACCTGGAGACTAAAGATCCAAACATAAAAACTAAAGGACCAGGATGGGCAACCTTTGATGGTGCAATTGTAGGTTTTGCTGTGGCTGCACTTGGCCAACAATGGTACTTCCCAATTCAACATGATGCTGGTGGTAATATGGATTTAGCAATTACAACGGCTTGGATGCAAGATATTTTAAAAACAGATGCCACTAAAATATTTCACAATGCAAGTTACGATGTAGGTTGGCTGCTTGTAAATGGTTTTGAGATTAAAGGTAAGATAGTTGATACCATGATTGCTGCAGCATTGATCAATGAAAACAGATTTAGTTTTAGTTTAAATGCTTGTGCTAAAGATTATTTAGGTGAAATTAAAAATGAAACGTTTTTGAATGAAAAAGCTAAAGAATGGGGAATTGACCCAAAAGCTGATATGTGGAGGCTGCCTGCGGGCTACGTAGGCTTCTATGCTGAGCAAGATGCAGGTCTAACCTTACGTTTATGGCAAGTGCTTAAAACAGAGCTATCTAAACAGTCCCTGCACGATGTGTGGGAAATGGAGATGGAATTATTGCCTATTTTAATTGATACTAGAAGAAGAGGTATAAGAGTTGATGAAGAGAAGGCTAGAAGTCTAAAAAAAGAATTTGTAGCTAAAGAAAAAACAATTTTACATGATATTAAAAAACAAACTACATTAGGTGTAGACATTTGGGCAGGAAGATCGGTAGCACAAGTGTTTGATCGGATAGGTGTGGAGTACCCACGGACACCGAAAACCGGAGAACCAAGCTTTACACAAAACTGGTTAGTAAATTGTGATAACCCAATAGCGCAACTAATAAGACAAGCAAGAGAAATAAATAAATTTCATTCAACATTCATAGACTCCATTCAACGTTATGTTCACAAAGGTAGAATACATTCTGAAATAAATCAATTAAGATCTGACCAAGGTGGAACTGTATCAGGACGTTTATCATACTCTAATCCTAACTTGCAACAGATCCCTGCGAGAAATAAGGAGTATGGAGATAAAATTAGAAGCTTGTTCTTACCTGAAGAAGGTAAACAATGGGGTAGTTTCGATTACTCACAACAGGAGCCTAGGCTTGTTGCTCACTACGCTGCATCTGTCAATGACCATTTTGAAGGTGCAGCGGAGTTTATTGAAGCTTATAAAAATGAGGCTGCAGACTTTCACCAGATTGTAGCTGACATGGCAGGCATTACTAGAACTCAAGCTAAAACAATTAACTTGGGTCTATTCTACGGTATGGGTAAAGCTAAGTTAGGTAAAGAATTAGGTATCAACAAAGATAGAGCTGAAGCTTTGTTAAGACAGTATGGTGAAAGAGTTCCGTTTGTTAAAAGATTAACTACTGAAGTAACCAACAGTGCCTCAAAGTTTGGTTTTATTAGAACAGTGGGTGGTCGTAAATGCCGATTTGACATGTGGGAACCTGCTACCTTCGGAATGAACAAGGCCATGCAATACGCAGAGGCTAAGGCCATTTATGGAAACAACATCAGGAGGGCTTTTACTTACAAAGCTTTGAATAGATTAATTCAAGGATCTGCAGCAGATCAAACAAAACAAGCTATGATAAATTGTTACAAAGCAGGGTTCAAACCATTATTACAAATCCATGACGAACTTTGTTTTTCAATAAATGAAGAGTCTGACATTCCTGCTGTAAAAAATTTAATGGAAAATGCTATCGATACATTGAAGGTACCCTCAAAAGTAGATATTGCGTTAGGTCGATCTTGGGGTGAAGCTAAAGAATAACAGAAGAGTTAAAAGAAATTATAATTTTATCTTCATCAAAAGTATTTATTGGTGAACGATGTTTCCAATAAGAAGGTATTGTAAGTATATCTCCCTCCTTAACTTCAGCAGTAAAACTATTTCCAAAGTTATTTATTTCAGTTTTTACAGATCCATTAGGTAAATTAATGTAAAATATATTAGTAAAGTGACACTTGCCGTGTATGTGCCAATCATGAAAATCATTTTTTTTATAAACTTGGAACCAGGTGTGTTCTAAACCAATAGTGGTTTTATTTTTATCACAAAATTCTAAATGATAATGAGGGTAAATATTATCTACAAAATATTTATAATAATTTCTAGTGAAGCCTGGAGGTAAATTATAATCTTGATGATATATTTTTTGTTCATCAGTACACAAACTATTTATTGGTATTTTATAAATGAGCTCTATTAATTTATTTTTATGTTCTAAAAAATTAGGAACTGAATACAGAAACGTATTTTCATTTAGAGACATAAGTGGCCTACGATTTTATAAGAATAAAAAAATTTTACTAGTTTTTTAACTAGCTATGTCTAAAAGACCATTTTTAGCGTCTTCGACACTCTGATCATTAATCTTTTTTTTAAGACCTTTGATCTCTATATCAATCCACTTCATATCAGGAGTCACCCTGCCCTGTTCCAACGCTGTGCTGGCCCATTTGGACTCCAATTGAAGTTTCTCCGATATTAACTTTTGTAGTTGCATTACGGTCAACCTCCTCGAAGGTTAAGAAAAGAATATCTGGATTTTCAAACCCAGCACCTTCTTTCTCAGTTACATCCCCTGAGTCAACCTTCTTTACAAAATCCTCAAGGACGGCTTTATCGTTCTCAGCCTCAAGCATCTCATCAATATATATATTCTTATATTTTGCTTGGACGCGATATAGCTTCATGTGGTATTATATATCAATTTAAGTGCACAATGCAACTATACAGGTATTTTAGGTTTTTTTAATGGCATTATTGGTGCAGGAACTTCTATTTGTTGACACTCGAATTTGACAACAATTTTGTTATTTTCTACGTATTCTCTATCAAATTCTTCAAGTTCTTCTAATGATTTAAAAGTATTGTGAGCTACTCTATATCCATTTTCTACACAATCAACATGCGATGTAAAAGTAAAACCAGGTATATGATTACTAGGACATTTGCCAGTTATCATACTACACATGTACATTACTAATATAAATTTTGTCATTTTCCTATATTATCCTAGCTTATTATTTACTTGCATATCCCATTAAAATAACTATATATATTTTTATGAATATTAACAAAGAGGATATCATGGATAAAGACAAAAAAGAAGCTTCTACAGGTTTGGCTGAAAACCTGCGTGACGCTTTAGTTTTAAGACCTGAATGGGAAATAAAACAAAAAAAAGGTGAAGCCCAAAATAGCTTTACCGTTTCTTTCAGCGAGTCCAAAAAAGTTTTGGAGCTTACAGTAGATGGTGAAGTTTACAGAAGTATACAAGTTAAAGATGTTACTTTTGGTAAAATTAAATTTCACGATGCTTTAAGTAATGTATTAATGAAGTTTGACTTGTGGGGGATAAATGCCAAAAACTAGTTCCTCAGAAGTTTTTACAAATTGGTACGCGCAGGTAAATGAACTTTTAAATCAATTACCTAAGACAACAGTAGATGGTCAACCATTAGAATATTCTGATGATGAATTTCAAAACACCATGCGTAAACTACAACAGTGTTCTTTGAAGTTTGAAGATATGCCTATCTATATTATCAACGAAAAAGTAGCATCAGAACTTTGCTACGATCAACTAAGAGGTTATGAAGAAAATGAAAGATCTGATATTTAGTATGATTTTTATTGCACTCTTAACTATCATACCTGCCAAAATATTATTATTTTTATTTGGTGGGTTAATTTACTTAACGTTCTAACCAGGAGGAAAAGATGAACAAAGCTATAAATAATAAATTTTTTGAAACTACTGATTACAGTAAGTTCAAAAAGACTAGAGGTAATAGACCTGTAGATGAAGCACACGTGCAGCAACTTAAAAAGTTGATTGCAGAAAAAGATCTCTATGATCCAATCCGTGTAAATAAAAACATGGAAGTTGTTGATGGTCAACACACGTTGGAGGCCAGAAAACAATTAGATCTTAAAATTCCGTATATCATAATGGACTCTGATGATCCATTAGATGTAGCTAGACTTAACACAGGTCGTAAGAACTGGTCTATGGAAAATTATTTAGATCAACACTGTGCGAGAAATAAAATGGACTATCGAATTTGTAGAAACAAAATGCAACAGTACGGAATTAATGTTGCAGAGATGGTAGTGCTTTTATTAAAACAAACTTCACTGTGGTCAAGAATCAGTAATGATTTTAAAACAGGACGGTTTGTAATTCCTGCAGGAGGTATTGAACATACCGATCGTATTGGAACTCAGTTAATGCAGTTAAAAAAATACTTCTATGGTATGGAGTCTACTAAGAACAAAAGATTTAAACGTTCAATGGTGGTATCTTATATCGTAGCAGATAAACATCCTAAGTTCGACCACAGGAGGTTTAAAACTGCTTGTAAGAGTAAATCTTCATGGTTCTTAACTGGTACGTCAACTGCTGACTATATTGCAATTATTGAACGTATCTATAATTCAGGGCTTACTCAAAAAAATAAAATAAATTTAGTTGAGTTTCATAAAACTAAAGAGTATCAAGACCAATAGGAGACATAATGGACATAGAAAGATGGAAGTCATGTGCAGTAGACATCGAGTCATACACAATTATTAGGGCTATGGGCAAACAAGGTTTTAGAAGGCCTGGCTCTATGATTGCAAAATTAGTAGATGATGAGATTCGTAAGATTGCAAAAAAAGAGGGCAAATCTTATGATAACATGAAACAAAATTTACTGACTGAGGGGCGAAAGCTAGTCAACGGTAAATAAGCTGATCGGTTGAAGGTGGCGGGGGAGACTCACGCCACCTTTTTTTTTACTTGCAATCAAAATCAAAATAGTTATTACTTAAATAGTATTCCTAAGCCTAAATGAAACAAGTGGGGCTTTAAAACACTTTATTTTCATAGAACAACGAATCATAAAATTAACTTTAATTAAAAGGATATTTTGTGGGTAAAGCTGTTAAAAAAAGCAGTGAAGAAGCATTGAACCAGGCGTTGGACAAGCTAGTGATGGTATGTCCAAATAAAAAAACTTATGATGAGTTAACTAGTTTGATGTTTCAGTTGTATTGTGGAAATGACTTTGGTTTAGGAAATTTTAGTCTTTCTTTTCTCGATAAAATCGAGGATAGATGGCGGTCGGGTAGGAAGAAGGTAGCAGAAGCTGCTGGACTCAAGCTGGTCGTTAAAAATGTGTAACCACGGTGTCATATCCCAATCCATATCTTTTCCCGCATCGTGGTTATGCAAATGGGAACCAAACTCACTAAGACATTAACTCAAGAAACAATTGAGTATGCTGAGGACATGTCTCCTTTGGATCGAAATGAATTTATAGATTTAATTTCAGATCAATACCATATCGCAAGACACCGTAAATATCCCCAACGAGAGGTTAAAAAATTTAGTGATTTGCTCACCAAACTTGTTAAAAAATTTGGGAATTAAACTAGCTATGGAGCTTATTAAGGAAAAACCTTTGAGTGAACAGCGATTGTTTCAAGCTATTATTGTCCAGGCGTTGGAGGATGTGATGAATTATTCTAGTTTTAAGAAAGAAGCTTATTGGAAGGAAGATGCTTACAAGTGGTTTTATGCTAATTCATTAGACTTTCAGGATGTGTGTTGGTCTGCAGAGATGGATCCTGAACTTATACGTGGAGAGTTTTTTAAATTAATAAAACTTAAAAAAATTAGATTTTCTAAGATGCAAACGCATTGGTTAAATTACAGAGAACTATATAGATTGTATCGAGAGGCGGGTTCTAAAGAGGAAAGAAGAGAAATTAAAAAAAGAATTGATAGAGAGAATTTACGAAGAGGTGAGTAGTCATGGTGGGAAAAAAGATTTTGTACCAACAGGACTAAGAGAGCAAGGAAGTCCTGCTGGTAAACCAAGTAAATATGTCAGACGAATTGACATGTCAAAACGTACCATATTACCGGACACCGGACAACGGTAAAATTCTACTATATAGATTATACAGAGTAACTTAAAAAGAAAAGTGCTCAGAGGGTAATAATGGTGTATCTGGTGTATCCGAAGAAGAATAATGTATATATATCAATACTTTAAGTGTGTTTTAATGGTGTATCTATGGTGTATCTATGGTGTATCTGGGATACACCACTCTTGCGGAGCAGCTGTCAGTCGATTTAGGGGATATAGTCATAGGTCTGAAAAATCTATATAATATAAATATGGTTAAAAAATTAATATTCGATACTGCCAAAGCACAATTCAGAAAAGCTTTGAGAACTCATAAAGCGTCTGTGCGTAGAAATAAAAAAAGCAAGGGTTTTACTCCAATAATGGATTACAAATTACTAAGAGATAAAGTTAAGCGTGATATTAAAAATACTAAGTTTATGGATAAGGAGGCATATTTAAAAGCAAAGAAAACTAAAAGCCTACCAAAAGGTGGACCAAGGCCTAGAATATTTGGTAAAGCTTATGCTTCAGACAAGGCAGGCAAAAGATCCATGATGATTCAAATGATGACAAAAAAAGAAAGAGCTGCTAATCAAGAAGCTATTAGTCAATCTGTAAGAAAATTTATGAAAGAAAGAATTGGACGTAAAGCAGCAGGTGGTGTGATTCACAAAAAAATGTTTGGAGGACTTTTAACTGCAGGTATAAAAGGTGCTTTTAGAAAGTATGTTAAGGGTGGTGGTAGAAAAACTTCTGAAATTGTTAAAAAATCAGGTGGAAGAAGATCAGATGCAAAAGCTGATGTTAAATCTGGTATATCAAGAAATTTAAAAGTTGATTTAAAATTTGAAAAGAATACAGCTAAGAGACGATACATTATTAGAAACCTAAATAAATTAAAATAATGCCTGGTGGACTTAAGAAAAAAGAATTAAGAACTGATCTTGATTTAACTCCCAAACAAAAAATGTTTGTAGAGATTCTCGTAAAAGATTGGGGATCAATTACTCAACATGATGCGCTTAAGCTTGCTGGTTACGACTGCAAGGATGATAACAGTGCTAAGTCTACTGCATCACAATTACTCTCTAGAAAAACTAGTCCACATGTAGCAAAATATTTTGATAAAAGATTTCATCAAGAACTAAAAAAATACGAAGGTGACAACCTAAGAAGATTTAAAAGATTAGACAGAATTGCAAACAAAGCAGAAGAAGATAAACAATATGCTGCAGCAATTAATGCTGAGTATAGATCTGGTCAACTAGCAGGAGCTTACATTGATAGGAAAGAAGTCAGGGTAAGTGGTTTGGAGGGTATGTCACGTGAGGAACTTGAAATTAAACTTAAGGAGTTGTCCGCAAAAATCGATGGACACAACGCCAAAACAGTTGAAGTTGAAGTCACAGACGCTACTAAAAAAAGCTAGTTGGTCTGAGTTTATAAAATTGTTTAATAAAAAACATAATCCAATGTTTACAAGTGTTGGTGTTGTAGAGGTAGTAATTAATGAGAAAAAAAATAACAATACCTAAAAAAACAAAAAGTGAAATAGAGAAATATCCAATGGTTTCTGTGGAGTGGTTTGATATCGTCTCGGACAGTTCGTGGACTAGCTTCGATGCACTTAAAAAATCTAATCTTGCCACCTGCATCACCAAAGGTCATCTACTTAGTGAAGCAAAAGGGGTTACAAGAATCTTTGGAGATTACTCATTTACAGACAATGGAAAAGATATTGAAAGTATCGGTAATACAACTATAATTCCTAATTCAGTGATCAAAGAAATTAAAAAGTTAAGTTAATTTATGTCGGGTAAAAATCCAGAAAGCAGACTTTGGCAAAAGGTCAAGGAAGGACTTAACCAAATGTTTTTAACTCGCATAGAATCTAGCTCAATCAATGGTATACCTGATATACATGGCGTACATAAACAAGGTGTTTTTTGGATAGAACTCAAATCTGATAAGTCAAATTATCCTAAACTAAATCGATGGCAAATTGTTTGGATCAATCGTTATATCAAGGCTGGTGGTATTGTATTTATACTGCATGAGAACTTGGGTAAGACCCTCTCTGAGAGACAGCTTAAACTGTACAGACCGGTGTCACTGTTCACTGAACCTCGTTTACTGACCCCTCGTTTCTCGTTCTCGTCTCCTTATCAATGGCCCACGGTCCAGCAGCGCATCCTTCAGGAGCTGGCGCAGCGTGATCCCGAACAACAGGTGGCATAGCTCGTTCTCGTTTCCTGGCCACGTTACATTTACCTCTTAGTTAGCGTGGCCTGGTGACGGGACCAGCAGCAGGATCTCGTTTCTCGTTTAAGAGAAACCTCGTTCTCGTTCACAAGACAACGGTGAGCCCCCTCCCGCAGGAACTTCAGGGGGGTGCAGCTCAGGAGAACTTCGTGGTTGACAGGTATCCCATGATATCGTATGGTTCGGTAAACAAAGGAGAAAGAATGGCAATAGATTTCGATGCACTGGATCTCGTTCGAACACAGAACAAAGCTCGTTCCTACAGCAAGAAGATAGATGGGCTCCAGGAGCAGGTAACCAGTCTTCAGGAGCTGGTGGCACAGATGGTAAAAGAATTACCTGTGGAGAAACGTTGGTCTTTCGAAGAAAGATTAAAGAAAATAAAAGAAAGGCCTTGACATATATCCCATCGGGTCTTATATGTAGCTCGTTAACCAAAGGATAAATATGAACAAAAGAATACAGGCAGAAGGACCTGCAGCTGGAGCTGCTCCTGACTCAATTGATAAACCTGAAGAAGGTAAAGTATACGCACTTACCGGTGGCACCGGATCTCGCTGCATCGCTAACGGACATTCGTGGGCGGAGTCGGAGGTGAAGGATGACGGTCCAGCAGCTGATGCTGCAAAAGAATGACACTGGCTGTCGTCTGGTTGTGCCTTCTCTTCATGTTCCCAGGGCTCACCCTAGCAGGGACGGGCGTGATGATTCTCGCGCTCGTTGGTATCATCTGATTACCCACATGTCGTCTCGTTTCCTAAGCTGGATCCAGGCAGCGTGAGCTGATGCTGGAGTACAGGACTGGCGCTGGGAAGCTGATGGTAAAGCTCGGTCTCGTTTGAGGTAATGGATGATGTGGCACATAGATTACTATGAAGTTTGGCACCCACGCAGGTAGAACAGTACGTGGTAAGAAGAATGGTCAGGTTACTAGTTTAGAATAATTCTAAAAGATAATTGTTGCATTAATATATGGGAGTTGATAAGACATTAAAATTAATCAACAAAGGAGAAAAGTTATGGGATTAGATCAACACGCACACCTTCGAGGTCAAAAGGTAGATTGGGAACAATACTATTCTAATGATGATTACGGAGATGAAGCCAATGTTTTTGTATGGAGAAAACACGCAAGACTTCAACAATTCATGGCGAAGAAATGGGCAGAACAAAACCCTGCTGAAAACATAGAGGGGAGTTTATCTCATCTAGGTTTCAATAGTGACCAACCTGCACCATGCTACATGACTGAGGAAGTTGTTAAAGAGTTAGCCGATCAGATACAGAAAGATTTTTCTGACTATCATGCTGATGACGGTTTTTTCTGGGGGCAACAGTTCCAAGAGGATAGTGTTAAAGAGTACAAGGAACAAGACATCAAGTTCTTGAAGTATTGTGAACAAGCAATTAACGAGAAAAAGGTCGTTGAATATTGGTGTAGTTGGTAGTGGCTAAAGATAAAATTAACGAGGCGACAACTGTCGCCTCGTCTCGTTCTCGTGGTGGAAATAAAACTTCAGTTAAATCTAAAGAGACTGACGGCACAGCGCAGGAACTTCTGTTCACCAAAAAAATAAAAAGACTATTTAATATGCTAGAGGATACAAATGCTATTACTACTAATGCTAGACCTACTAAACTTAATTAAAAAAAAGATAAATAAACGTTTGCATAAGATTTGATAAGATATATAAAGATTGGGTATTTATAAAAATACATAACTTAACAAAGAGGTAAAAATGCAAACAGCAAAAAAGCTAAAGCAAGACGAAAAAAAAATAGTCTTAGCTTATGCAACACTAAAGCTAAAAGCAAATAGACTTAACAAAGAGTTAGATAGCATGAAAGAGCATGTTGTTAATCTATTTGATAGAACAAACCAAAACTTAATTATTGTTCAAGATGAGCATGGAAATAGTTTTGGATTGCAAAAGATTAACAGAGTTAGAAAATCTTTTGATAAAGATAAATTTAAATTAAGTCATTTAGATTTATACAATGCTCACCAAAAGCAAATTGCTTATTGTGAGTATAAGGCTATTGGCGAGGTATCAAATGCCCAATAATGATTTGATTAACATAGCTAATGTATTGAGTGAAAAGTTAAACTCTAATGCACCTACATCACTTGCTGACATGGTGGTGGACAATGGGCAAAAGAAACAGTTGAATTATGAAATCATGTTTCAACTATTAATGGGCGAGTGTGAAAAGCACATACTTGAGAATGTTGGCAACCCAATCGTTGACGAGTTCAAGGACAACATACTTAAAAAGTTCAGCACCCTTGTTCAAGCTATACACAACACAGAATAATTAACCACTAACCAATGGCGAGGCTATGCACCTCGCCATTGGTGTATCTATCGCCCACCTATTACAAGGCTCATTACACTTACAAACTTACTTTTAGATTTTACGCTTTCCTGTTTTGCGTTGCCTGGCTGGGTTTTTCTTGCGAAAGAGGTTTACAAAGTATAATACATTCATATACTAGGGACCCAAACGGTATGAATATTGAAAACCTTACAGAAGAAGAAATAAAAGATATAATTCTAAAAAAACAATTAGAGTGGATCAAGCTATGCCAAGATAATTTTTTAGTTTTTGTAGAGTCTATGTGGGAAGATTTTATTTGTAGAAGGGACCCAAACAATAAGGGGCACCATCAGATAATTGCTGAAGCTTTTCATAAAATTGCAGATGGTGATGCAAAGAGGCTCATCATTAATATGCCTCCTAGACATACTAAATCAGAATTTGCATCTTATTTATTTCCCGCTTGGTATATTGGAAAGTATCCAAAGAAAAAAATTATGCAGGTATCCCACAACGCAGAACTAGCTTCAAGGTTTGGTAGTAAGGTTCGTAACTTAATGGCTACCAAGGAGTATAAAGAAGTTTTTGGTAATGTTACATTAAGGGAAGACAGTAAAGCAAAAGGCAGGTGGGAAACCAATCATGGTGGAGAATACTTTGCAGCGGGTGTTGGCGGTGCTATTACAGGACGAGGGGCCGATTTGCTTATCATTGATGACCCACATACTGAGCAAGACTCATTATCAGATACTGCTATGGAACGTGCTTACGATTGGTACAGTTCAGGACCCAGACAACGTTTACAACCAGGAGGTAGGATTCTAGTTGTAATGACTCGTTGGGCTACCGATGATTTAACAGGAAGGCTCATTCGAGCACAATCTGGTATGAAAGCAGATCAGTGGAATGTTATTTCATTTCCTGCAATCCTAGAAGACGACAAACCAGTATGGCCTGAGTATTGGTCTAAAGAAGACTTAGACGGTGTCAAAGCTTCTATTTCAGTTAAGAACTGGAATGCACAGTACATGCAGGACCCAACCTCGGAAGAAGGTGCAATCATTAAAAGAGAATGGTGGGTAGACTGGGACAGAGAGCATCTTCCAAAACTACTTCATGTAATACAATCTTATGATACTGCATTTTCAAAAAAAGAAACTGCTGACTATTCTGCCATCACCACCTGGGGTATCTTTGAACCAGTGGATGGTTATGAAAAAGCAATAATACTTTTAGATGCTCACAAGGGTAGGTATGATTTTCCAGATCTAAAAAATGTTGCCTTAGAGCACTATCATTACTGGGAACCGGAAACAGTAATTGTAGAAGCTAAAGCTTCAGGACAACCACTAATTCATGAGCTTAGACGTGCAGGTATACCCGTAATAGATTTTGTACCTTCTAGAGGAAGGGATAAACATACTAGAATAAATAGCTGTTCACCCGTGTTTGAGTCGGGTATGGTGTGGGCACCTTTAGATGAACACTGGGCACAGGAAGTAATTGAAGAATGTGCTGCGTTTCCTAATGGACAATATGATGACTATGTTGATTCCATGACCCAAGCTGTGTTAAGATATCGACAAGGTGGATTTGTTTCAACATATTCGGATGACTGGGATGATGAGCCAATGAAATTAGAAAAAGAATATAAATATTATTAGGAGACCTTATGCCAGTAAGAATGACTAAAGAAGGAAGAGCTTCATCAAGAGAAGAGTACAGATACGAAAAAAAAGAAAAAGCAAAAAAAGAAAAATTTCTTTCAGGTGGCCAAGCAAAAATTGCAGCCAAAGCTCCACCACCAAATAAAATTGACGAAAAAGATTTCGCTGTTCTAAGAGCAGAAAAAGCAAAAGGCAGAGGCATGGGTCTTCAAGATGAATCTGTTAAACCAGGTAAAGTTATGAAAGCTAACGAGGGTGAGTTTATTAAAAGAAGAAAAGCCCTTAGAGGTGTTAATCCTTTTTCAAAAACTAAAAGTGGTTTAGATCTTCCTGTTATCAGCTCAGTTAAACCTACTGTTAATAAAAGTAAAAGAGCTCAGAATCTTTCTAAGATGAAGATACAGTTTAATAAACAAAAAAGTAGAATGGGTAAAAATCCTAATACAATGAAAAAATATTCTTCAATGGCAGAGATGAGAGCAGCAAAAGGTTTTAAACCTGGAGAGTCTGCATCTGAATTTAATAAAAGAAGAATGGCTTTAAATGTTGCTAAGAAAGCAGCAAGTGCAACTACTGTTGGTAAAATAGCTTTAGGTGTCGGTGCTGCGGGAGTCGCTGCACAACAATATTTAAAATCTAAAATGAATAAGAAAAAAGATGTTAAGAAAAAAATGGGTGGTGGCATGATGATGCAAAGACCTATGGGTTATTCTAAAGGTGGTGGTTTTGATTCTGGTACACCAGGAAAAGTAAGAGATACCGTTAACAAAAGAGTAAGGGTTGGTAGTAAAATTGTGGGCAACAGATTAACTAAACGTGATATGGAAAAATTAGAAAAAGTAGGAGTGCGAAAACTTGCAAAAATTGTCATGAGCAAAAAATACATGGGTGGCGGCATGATGCAAAAACCTATGGGTTATAAACACGGAACATCTGTTACAACTAAATGCAAACTAGGTAGAAACAAACCTACTAAAATTACATAGGAGGGACAATGTCCCTTAAGGCATTACTTAGAGCTGGTAAGGAATTACTTAAGGCGAAGAAGCCTTCAGCAACACCGACCACCGGACAACAACAAAGACAAATAACTTACACACCTAAACCCTCACAGGCACAGGCTAAAGAATTAGTTACACAAGAACTAAAAAACCCACCGGTAGTTTTAAAGAAAACAAAACCCCTACAGATGGGTGATGACATGGCACCTGCTTTTGGTTCATCAACATATGACTGGGCTATGAGAATGGGTCGATCAAAGTACACTGCAGATGAGTGGTTAGATCATTTAACATCAACTAGAAAAGTAAACTTTAAAATATTTGGTAAGCCAGCACAGAAAACTGTCCGTGAACAAAAAAGATTTAAATACGATTCAGGTCCCTTTGCCGGTAAAGAAGTTAGTGTATCTAAAGAAGAATTATTTGATTCCAATTTAGCAGTATTCAATGAAATGGGAGATCTTACAGGTGGCCTGTTATATGCAGCAAAGAAATTTGGGCTAAAACTTGATGCTAATGAAGTAGGATCCATGATTAAATTAAATCCGATTAATAGATTAAAACCAATAGAGCTTGGTGTTAACAAAGGTGCGCAAGAAGCATTTGATGTAGCTAATAAAAATGCAAAAACTTATGTTCAAGCGTTACAAGTAAAACATAGAGGGACAGACTCATTAAAAAGAAACCTTGATGAATTGCAATATCAATTACAACATGATGGCGTACCACGTAAAGCACAACTTGATAACATGAATGAGTTTTTAAAAAAATCAACAAGTGAATTACCTATAGATCAAAAAAAAGCTCTGAACAAAGTTATTGGAGAGTTAAATAACAAAGTCGGACCCTTGAAGAACAATAAAACAAAATATGGAACAGAAACTAATTATACACTACAAGGTGGTAAAGATTACAGAGAAACTATTTTTACATTACCTGAAGATATAACAACTAATGCATCACTTCGAAATAAAGGTGGACATTTTACAGAAGAAATTGGAGATGTAAATAATATTTACCATATTAGGTTTGATACAAGGTTCACACCTGATGGTAAAAAAGTATTTATGATTAATGAAATACAATCTGATGTAAACCAGAGTATTGCAAAATCTTTAACTAAAGCTCAACAACTGTCAGGCGAACGTAGACTAAACCCATTTAATGCTGATCTTGAATTAAATTTATTAGTTGGCCAAAGGGGTAAGATGCTTAAAGATTTAGATGATGCTCTTGCTAACAATGAGTTTGGTAGAGTGAATGCAATTAGTTCATCTATGAAAGATATCAATACAAAATTAAAAAGATTGACCACACGAAGAAATACTTATAATGACGATAAAAAAGATTACTTCCCAATGGTTGAAGCAGATTCATACGGAGATCATGCAATAAAATATTTAATGCAGAAGGCTGCACGTGAGAACGTTGATTACGTAGCCGTTGCCCCGTTTGACAAAGTAAGTTTCAGACAAGGGTACAAAGCGGGTAATGAAAGATTTTATGGTTACGCTAATGGCAAAGGTATTGGTAAAAAAGGAAAAGCTGTTATTCCAGATGTAATGTCTAAGAATGCAAGGTTCTATGGATCAAAAGCAGGGCCTACAAAAATATCTTTATCAGATCCAACCAAGCCATATAAAAATGTTAGTAATGATAGGTTTAAATATCCTGACGACCACCCATTAAAAGGAAAAGAAATAAAAAGTAATTACCACAGCAGTGTTGGTATGAATCCTGAGAAGGGAACCAAAAATATTCCAGAAGGTGATCCACGCTTGTATTTTGATGCATATGCGATTAAAGTGGTTCCACTAATGAGAAATACACAAAAAACTTATAAGTCTAAAGGCGGACTTGTAGTGGATATGTTTAAACCAATAAGGTACAATTAATCATGGCAGTAGAAAAAGTAACATCTGAAATAGCAGAAGAGGAAATTGAACAACCAGAGGGTCTTCCAATAGACTTAGAAGTTGAAGGTGAAGAACAGGTTGAAGAGGAAAGACCTCAAGACGATTTTAATGCAAACCTTTCAGAAGACATGGATGAGAGAGCCCTTAAAGATATGGGTATGGAACTTATTGAAGAATATAAAAAAGATAAGGCATCTAGAAAAGAATGGGAAGATGCATACATTAAAGGTTTAGATTTATTAGGGACTAAGTATCAGGAAGTATCAAAACCATTTAAAGGAGCTTCCGGTGTCACGCATCCTTTGTTAGCTGAATCAGTTACACAATTCCAAGCACAAGCTTATAAAGAATTAGTACCATCTGATGGACCTGTAAGAACACAGGTAATTGGATTACAAACACCGGCCACCGAATCACAAGCAGAGAGAGTTAAAGATTATATGAATTACCTGCTGATGGAGGAGATGGAAGATTACACAACTGACATGGATCAGATGTTATTTTATCTTCCACTATCGGGGTCAACATTTAAAAAAGTTTATTACGATGCAATGTTAGATAGACCTGTATCTAAATTTATTCCAGCAGAGGATTTAGTAGTTCCTTACTACGCATCTGATTTAAAAGATTGTGAGAGAATAACTCATGTTATAAAAATGACAGAAAACGAAGTCACAAAAAAAATGGCTGCGGGAGCTTACAGAGATATAGATTTAATTGACAGTAATTCAGAACCAGATTCAGTACAAAAAAAATTAAATGAATTAGAAGGTGTAAAAGGTGCGGGCTCAGATTATTTACATACAATTCTTGAGATGCATGTAGATTTAAATTTAGATGACTTTGAGGATTTTGATGACAAAGCTAAAAAAATTAAAATTCCGTACATCGTAACTATTGATGAAGGTAGTGCAGAAGTTTTATCTATTTACAGAAACTATAAACCTGAAGATCCTTCTTATCAAAGAACAGAATATTTTGTTCATTACAAATTTTTACCAGGACTAGGTTTTTATGGTTTTGGTTTAACTCACATGATCGGTGGTCTATCTCAAGCTGCAACACAATCTTTAAGACAATTGATTGATGCAGGGACTTTAAAAAATTTACCAGCAGGATTTAAGTCTAGAGGTATTAGAGTTAGAGATGATGATCAACCAATTCAACCAGGAGAGTTTAGAGATGTAGATGCGCCTGGCGGAAATATTAGAGATCAGTTTTTTAATTTACCATTCACAGAACCTTCACCAACTTTATACAACTTAATGGGTTTTGTAGTTCAAGCAGGACAAAAATTTGCAGCTATTACAGATGCTAGTGTAGGTAACGATACACAAAACAGAGCAGTTGGTACTACAATGGCATTAATGGAAAGAGGATCACGAGTAATGAGTGGTGTTCACAAAAGATGTTATTACGCCATGAGACTAGAATTTAAAATTTTAGCTAGAATTTGTGGTGAATCACTACCGCCTGAGTATCCATACGATGTTTACGGTGGCCCAAGACAAATAAAACAAAAAGATTTTGATAGTAGAGTTGATATTTTACCTGTTGCAGACCCAAATATTATGTCTATGGCACAAAGAGTGACATTAGCACAATCACAATTACAAATTGCACAGTCAAATCCACAAATGCATAACCTTCACGAGGCTTACAGACGTGTTTACGAAGCACTTGGTACAAAACAAATAGAAGCACTTCTTAAACCACCACCAAAACAACCCGAACCTCTTGATCCTGCAAAAGAAAACGCACGTGCATTACAAATGAAACTACTTACAGTGTTTGAATTCCAAGATCATGATGCACATTTACAAGCACACATGGCATTTATGCAATCTAGAATGGTTCAAATTAATCCTCAAGTGTATGCATTATTACAATCACACATTTCAGATCATATTTCTTTTAAGGCTAAAGCAGAAGCTACACAAATGCTAATGCAAAATCCAGAAATGGCGCAAATGGGTCAAGAAGACCCTCAACAATTTGAAATTATGTTTGAAGCTGAAGTTGCAAAAATTGCAGCAAGAATTACTCAAGAATTAGTACAGACAGAAATGGCAAATCAGAAAAAAGAAGACCCATTAATTAAAATTAAACAACAAGAAATTGATTTAAGAGCTATGGATCTTCAAAGAAAAGCAGAAGAAACTAAATTTAGAGCAGAACAAGAAAATCAAAGAGCATCTGATAGATTAGGCTTTGATTATGATAGATTAGAAACACAAGATCAGCAATCTGATGAAAGATTACAAGTCGCAAGAGAAAAAATGAACAAAAAATGACAAACGGATTAAGCGGAGGTGTACGATCAGGGCCACCACCTAAAAGAGGGCCAAACCCACAGGGACTAACGCGAAAGAAGTTTAAGAGTGTCAAACAATACACTAAAAAACTCATACGAAAGTCTTCCAGTAGAGTCTAAATTAATTTTTTTAGCTGGGATATTTGATGGCGAAGGTAGTTTTGGCATTTGGTCAAAAGGTGTTCATAGAAAAAAAGAATTTGCTTGCACCATAGAGATGACAGACCGAGATACACTACAAAAATTTGTAGATATGTTTGGAGGTCAGATGTTTCCTTGTAAAATAAGGAAACCACACCATACACCGACCTGGAGATGGAGGCAGAATGGCTACAGGGCTTTCCAAATAATGGATAAAATGATAGACTTCATGAGTATTAGAAGACAGGAGAAATATTATGTGGTTAAGCGCGATAAAATTGGCGGCACAAGCAGGTACGCACATCTTCAAGAAGCGTCAAGAGACAAAGATGCTGATGGCGGACGCACAAATGATGCACGCAAGAAAGATGGCTCAAGGTGAGGAAGCTTACCAAGGAAAACTTTTAGAATCAAGAAATTCGGACTGGAAGGACGAGGCAGTTTTGATAATTTTGTCAGCGCCAATAGCGGTCCTGAGTTGGGCAGTTATAAGTGATGATCCAGGAGCGATGGACAAGGTAAAATTGTTCTTCGAGATGTTCTCGCAGCTCCCTTCATGGTTCACAAATTTGTGGATCCTTGTCGTGGCATCGATATATGGAATTAAGGGAACTCAGATCTTCAGGGGCGGAATGAATAAGGATAAGAAATGAGATATTTAGTAACATTTATATATCACTGGTCAACTAAGTTAACTTCATGGTCTTGGAATAAATTATATGGAAATAGAGCAACAGGGTTAGGATACAAAAAATGAATTTAGAAAGAGACTTACAAAAATTAAGAAAAGAAAGAGCGTTAAAAGAATCTGCAATAGCTCAACTTCGTAAGAGAAGTAAAGATTCAGTATCTAGACCTAGAGCAAATAAAAATATATTATCAACTAATCCAGGAATGCAAAAAATATGACAAAATTATGTGCTAGAGGCAAATCAGCTGCAAAAAGAAAATTTAAAGTTTATCCATCAGCTTATGCTAATGCCTATGCATCAAAAATATGTGCAGGTAAAGCAAAAGATCCATCAGGAGTAAAAAGAAAAGATTGGGGACCTAAGAAAGCAAAAGTTGGAATGGCTGTAGATGCAGGTTCACGATCAGCGATGGGTAGATTGGAGAAATCAGGTATGAAAAAAATGATGAGTGGTGGTTTTGGTATTTTTAGCAAGAAAAAAAAGAAAGAAGAATCAACACAAGTAAAAAATAAGAAAAAGAAAAAAAATAGACTAGAAGAACTAAAAAAAGAAATTAATAATATGAATACTGGTGGAGAAATGAAAATTAAAAAAGTAATTAAGGGTTTAAATAAAGCTTCTAAGTTACATGCTAAACAAGCTAAAACTTTAAAAACAATTAAAGTTAGAGGTGGTGGTATGGCAATGCAAGGTATGAATTTTAAAGGCGTTTTCTAGTGTCCAACTTTAGTAAACTAAAGTTATATCCCAATGTTTCAATTAAAGGTGGAACAAACAAACAAGGGGATGTTAAAGTAAAAAAAGAATCTAGGAATTATGGAATCAAAGGAGATTTAGATATCTATGACAAGAAGGATACAAAAATTACCATCTCTGGAAATTATTCAAAAAGTTCAGGCAGAGATAAAGTAACATATAAGGGCCAAGATTATGTTTTTAAGGGCGAGTCAGAACCTTCTTATGGCATTGGTATAACTTTTAAAAAGAAATTTAAAAAAGGTGGATATAGTCAAGGAACTTGTTGGGACGGTTATGTTCAAAAAGGTATGAAAAAAAAAGGAAACAAAATGGTTCCAAATTGTGTTCCTTCTGGTAAAATGAAAACAGGAGGATTAACAAAATGGTTTCAAGAAAAATGGGTAGATATTGGAGCAAAGAAAAAAGGCGGCAAGTATCAAGAGTGTGGAAGAAAATCTGCCAGTGGTTCAAAAAGGAAGTACCCAAAGTGCGTTCCTATTGCAAAAGCCACAGCAATGACAAAGTCGCAAAAGGCGAGTGCTGTTGCCAGAAAAAGATCAGCAGGTAATGCAGGACCAAAACCAACTAACGTAAGGACTTAAAATGTGGAAATGGATAAAAAAACTATTTAGACCTTGGAATCTAAATAAAGTAGCACCTGATATTAAATCAGTAAAACCCCAGGTAGACTTAACAGGTCTTACAAAAGGTGATATAAAGAAATTAAAGAAACAAGGAAAAATATAATGTCAGAAAAAAAGAGAAATTTTTTAAAATTTGTAAAATCAGGAACATATACTGATAAAAGTGGCAATAGAACTAATACAGATAAAGCTGCTTCTAGAGTAAAAAAAATTGATTTAGATTTAGAAACAATGAAGCCAGCATCTACTAAAAAAATGAAAGAGGGTGGTTATTGTAGAGGTGCAGGTGCTGCAATTAAAGGCACTAAATTTGAAGGCGTTTTTTAGTTTACAAAAATACTAGATAATATATAGATTCGTTATGAGTCTAAGATCGACATTGCTACATGCATTAGAAGATAGATATAATGCTCAAATATCTGAAGCTGACGCAACTATTCAAATATATTTAGAAAAACCTGTAGCGATTGGTGAGCACCCCCAACATTTAGACGAGATAGATAAACTAATTGAAAAAATAGCAGCAGCTGAAGAAAAACTCGTAGTTCTACAACAATTTAAATTATGACCATTAGAGGTGATAGCACCGAATACGATCTTTTAAAAAAATGGAGTGAAACTTTACCTTTTTTTGAAGAGCCTAAATCTGTTATATCTTGTGAGATAGGTGTTCGTGAAGGATTAGGTTCCCAGGTAATAATGTTAGGTTTACAAAGTCGTATAGGTAATAAACCTTATGAACATATAGCTATAGATCCATATGGAAGTAGAGAGTATGAGCATTTTGACAAACAAAAAGAACGTGGAATAAAATGGAAAAGAGATGGTGTGTGGACAGCTACTCCTCCCGTTTATCCTGACGAAATGAAAACGCAATTAGTCCAAGATTTTTCAAATAATAAAAACTTTAATTTTTATAATTTTACCGACACACAATTTATGAACTTATTTAACACAACTGATAAAATATTTGATCTTGTTCATTTTGATGGACCTCACACAACAAAAGATGTAATGCGAGAAGCCTTATGGTTTGCTGATAAAACAAGAAAAGGTTCGAGATTTGTTTTTGATGATTTTTTTGTTTATGATATGGAACTTATCGGTAAAGCGTTAACTTATTGGGATTTTAAAGTATTAGATCAAGGCGATAACAAAATAATGCTACAAAAAATGAAATAATGGATATCGATACAATTTCACTTGTTCAAAAAAAAATTAAAATAGAAATTCATAAACTCAAAGAACACGCTATATATAGTGTTGACACCATGGAGAAGCTACAATATATTAGGGGTCAAATCAGATCATTAGAAGATCTGCAACAGAGTCTTAAAGACCTGCTGTCAACAACGGAGTATGAAGATGAAGTCCACGGAGACACCGAAACGGACTGAAGCTCTTCTCGATGCCTACAAGGCAAAAGATGAAGTAGAAACAGTCCTAGATCCAAAAGCGATCGATAAATCAACATTAGATAGTTTACCAACACCAACTGGTTATAGAATTTTAGTTCTGCCATATGCAGGTCCTAAAAAAACTAAGGGTGGGTTATGGCTATCTGATACCACACAAGAAACAATACAAATGACTACAGTTTGTGGTCTTGTATTAAAAATGGGAGATCTTTGTTATAACGATAAAGATAAATTTTCAAACGGAGCTTGGTGCAAACTAAATGAATGGATTATTTTTAGTAGGTATGCAGGTTCAAGATTCAAAATAGATGGCGGTGAAGTTAGAGTGTTGAATGACGATGAAGTCATTGCAACAATAAAAGACCCGAATGATATTTTGCACCATTATTAAGGAGGATTAAATGGCTGAAGAAAACAATCAAGCATCTGTTGAAATAGATACAGATGGAGTAAATGAAGAAACAATAAATGTAATAACACCCGAGGATGATTCAACCGCTTTTGAAAAAAAAGAAGATGTTGATCTTGGTTACACAGATGTTTCAAAAAATGAAAAGACTGCTAAAGAACTTTTGAATGAAGCTAAAGCATCTGAAGAAGTAGAAGTAAAAGAAACAAAACCTAAGTTTGAACAAAAAGAAGAAACAGAATCAGAATACGCTGATCTCGAAGGTTATTCTGATAAAGTTCAAAAAAGGATTAAAAAATTAACATTTCAAATAAAAGAAGCTGAACGAAAAGAAAGAGCAGCTTTAGATTATGCGAAAGGTTTAAAAAATAAATATGATAATGTTCAAAATCAGTATGAAGAAACTGATACAAATTATCTAAAAGAATATGACGCTAGAATTGATGCTGAAAGAGCTACAGCAAAAACTGCGTTAAAATCTGCTTATGAATCTCAAGATACTGATGCAATTACAGAAGCTCAAGATAATTTGACGAAATTAGCAGTTGAAAAAGAAAAAGTTTCAATGACTCTAGCGGACAAAGAGTCACGGAAAAAAGAAATAGAATCACAACCTGTTCAAAACCAACAGGATCCACAACCTCAAATTAGCTTCAAAGCACAACAATGGGCTGAAGATAATAATTGGTTTGGGTCTGATAGAGTTATGACTTCAGCAGCCATGGGAATACATGAAGACCTGCTGCAGGAGGGTATTGAATCTGAGAGTGATAGCTATTATAATCAAATCAACAAACGTATGAAGGAGTATTTCCCTCAGAAATTTGCACAGTCTTCTACTGAAGAAACGACTAAAGCTGCACCCGTCCAGAATGTAGCTTCTGTAAGTAGAAGATCAGGTGGACGCAAGTCTGTGAAACTCACCAAATCGCAGGTAGTTATCGCTAAGAAATTAGGGGTGCCACTAGAGGAATACGCAAAATACGTGAAGGAAGGATCTTAATATGAATGATAAAGTCAAAATTTCACGCGAGTCTAGTACGAGAGAAAAATTAACTCGTAAAAAAGATTGGACTCCACCATCCAGTTTGGATGCGCCAGCTGCACCGCAAGGTTATGCACACAGATGGATAAGAACTTCAACTGCAGGATTCGAAGATCCAGGTAATGTATCTAAGAAACTGAGAGAAGGTTGGGAATTCGTTAAAGCCGAAACTATTTTAAGTGAAATCGGTGAACATGATTACCCTGTTATCCACGAAGGAAAACATGCTGGTTTAATCGGAATTGGTGGCCTTGTGTTGGGAAGGATACCTGAAGAGATATTGAAAAGTCGTGCTGAGTATTTTAGAAAAATAACTCAAGACAGAACAGACGCGATAGATCGAGATCTTATGAAGGAACAACACCCGGACATGCCCATTAATATTAATAGGCAGTCTAGAGTTACCTTTGGTGGTAGTCGTAAAAAATAATTTTTTTGCATTACCTACTCGAAGTAGCTTGGATAAATAAACATAATAGGAGAAAACAACTATGGCAAACGTAAGTGAAAAGTTCGGTCTAAGACCGTACAGAAAACTAGACGGAACACCATTAGTAGGAGCTCAAAACAGATACACAATTGCTAGTAATTATGGCACTGCAATTTTCCAAGGTGATTTGGTTCAACCAACTGCTGCAGGAAATATTGAAAGACATACTGCTAACACTAGTGATGCTGTTGTGGGCGTTTTTAACGGAGTGTTTTATACAGATCCAACTACTCAAAAGCCGACATACAAAAACTACTACCCTGGTTCAGTGGTAGCGAGCGACATTACTGCGTTCGTTGTTGATGATCCAGATGCGGTGTTTTTAATGGATGCTGATGAGGCTTTTACAAGAGCGAATCTGTTTGCAAACTACTCTGTTTCTAACACTACAGGTGTAACACAAACAGGAATATCAAAAGTACAATTAGATGTATCTGCTACAGGTACTGCAGCAACATTTGTTGTACAAGCAATTGACATTTCACAGGACCCAGAAAATTCTGATACTGGAACTTCAAATGCAAATATTCTTGTTAGAATCAACAATCACTTCTTTAGAAGTGGTACAGGTATATAGGATA
>Ga0209535_1000366_pt1 | contig 31712 bp, 48 predicted proteins | sample LinPmetageLP28_FD_184041 | JGI IMG/M metagenome (GOLD analysis project Ga0209535, IMG submission 184041) | Marine viral communities from the Pacific Ocean - LP-28 (SPAdes) (version 2) | ecosystem: Environmental > Aquatic > Marine > Oceanic | place: Pacific Ocean | collected 2009-08-22
CCTGTTTCTATAATCGGTCCATTTGCAGAACCATTACCTGTGTATGAGCCAAACTTTGAAAAGCCATCGACTGAATGGAAAGCATACATTATTCTTGTATTAGATGTACTCTCGGTTTGATAACCACCTAAATAAACACTTGTTGCATCAGGAATTGCAGTAAAGAAATTAGAACTTGTGGCAACAGCATTAGTTTCTTGTAATCTTAAATATTGAGTACCTGATAAAGCCTCGTGCCATACCATCCAAGATTGAGCTGCATTTAATTTTTTTGTAATTACTAAATCTGGTGCTTGAGATAATCCGTGAGTTACAGTTGATGTTGATGAACTTCCCTCATTCCATTTAGTTATACTAAACCCTGCTTGTGAATTTACTTGATTTGTTACACTTGACACACCACCTGTTCCTGAACCTGATGTTGTAGTTCCTCCATTTGCTTTAAAAGCCCAAGCTACATAAGTTTCTCCACTATTATTTACTTCACTACTTGAACCTACAGTAAAACCACCTGTATCAAATGCAGTTAATCTATCAGCAATAGTGGCTTCTGCATCAGTAGCGTTTGATAATATTTGTTTATTCGCACCTCTTGTTGTGTCATACCAATAATGATTTCTTCCAAAAGACCTTGATTTTATCCAAACTAAATCAGGAGTAAAATTTAGTCCAAACTCATAAGTAACATTTGTATCAGTACCATTGTAAGTTCTCATATCATCATTACTATTCCCCTCAAATCTATAACTTGCTACTAATGGATTTTCTTGATATAATGTAGTTACTTCACTTGCTGATACTTCTTTGTTAAATATTCTTACTTGGTCTAATTTACCATAGGCTTGATATATACCAAAACCAAATTCAACATCACCTGTTCCTTGATAATCTGCTGATGCAGTGTCTGAAGCATCTAAACTTCCATTTAAATATATTTTTCTTGCATTTGTAGAAGCATTATAAGTACACACCCAATGTTGCCAAGTTCCATCAGTAGTAACATCTGTAGCTGAACTTAAATCATTAGCATAAAAAGCAAAGTTTAGTTTACCATTTGAATCCCTTCTACCTATTAATAATTTGTTGTTTGTTGATTCAGAACTGTCTGTACTAATAACATAAGAATTTGTGCTTCCTGTTGCTGAATTAGCAAACCAAAATGAAAAACTAAATGAATTATTAGCAAGACTAAAATTATGTCCTGTATTCACGTGACCTGATGAAAACTCTATTGCTTGTCCATATCTTCCTGCAGCATATTGAACACCACCACTAATAGTTCCATTGTAGTTACCACTTAAATCATCTTCATTGTTTTCAAATCTATAAGTAGCAATACAAGATGTATCACCAAGTACTTGTAGTGTGTCTGTTGTATCTACATTTAATGGATCTAATGATTCTACTGTTGCTGCTGTTTCTGCATATAGTGTTGCAGCTTGTGATGCTGATATATCTTTAGTAAACATTCTTACTTGGTCTATTTTACCCTTATAACCAGACCAAACATTTGCTGTACCTAATTTTAAATGACTATCACTTGCACCTATTGTACCAGAAAAAGTTGCTTTAAACGAACCATCATAATATACAGTAGTTGTACCAGAACCATTGTAACTTAATACAAAATGATGCCAATTATTATTATCACGAGGAGGTTTAGAACCTGTTGCTGCTGCAGGGGTTGAACCATTAATTGCTAAATCTATTGTAGTTGCACCAATAAGAATTGCCCACCCACTATAAGGACTTGAAGTTTTCATATGGGCAATAGGTGTTTGATTACCTGCTGTACTTGCACTTGTGTTTAACCAAAAACTCGCACTCCAAGCTTTATCAGTTGGTAATACAGTACCATTAAGGTTAGATACAAAAATAGTAGAATCAGTACCATTAAAATTAGCAGCACCACCAAACTTACCTCCATTAATAGAATGTCCTGCAACACCATCACCCTCGTATAATACGACTCCAAAATGTTCACTTGGTGTTAGTCCACCTGCACCTGCAGTAGCACCTGCACCAATTAATCTTTTATTTAAACCCATTTATTAAATTGTTGGGAAATCAAATGTAATAACTGCACCTTTTGCACTTAAAGCATTGATTTCAGTTTCAGTTGTATCAGATAATTCTCTTAAATCTTCTCTTGCATCAGCTATCTCTTGTGGCACTTCTGTTCCATTATCAGCTTTTCTAATAATGTACCAATCTGTTTTTGCAAGTTCACCACCTATTCTATGTTTAAAATTAGTAATCGCTTGATCTTTCAATTCGCTTAAAGATTTACTAAATGTTTTATTAGATATGTCTTTTCTAAAACAAGTGGCTTCTGTATCCCAATATATTTCACCTAAATCGTGTATTCTCGAATCATAACTATCATCTATGATTACATTAAAAAGACCATTGTTTTCCATTTCATCTTCACTCCACCCTTTTGTGTTTAAATGCAATCCAGTTGATGATCTAAATGAATTAGGTAATGATTGATAAAATGTTATTACACCTGCGTTATTTACTGCTTTCATATTATGCTACTTTATTTATTGTTGCGAATTGTTCTGTGTTTCCATTTGTAGAAACTATACTAATTAAATTTTCTCCACTTCCATCATACGTAGAAGCATTTGTAAGTTCTTTTACACTTGCAGGTAAAGTTAAAGTGTAGTTACCACTTATAACTAAATTAATCTGCATACCAGTAGAAACATTTGCAAATGTTAAAGTTGTATTTGCACTTATTGTTTTAGTGAAAGTTGTAGCAGTTGCCCAATCTACTGAAGTTCCACTTAATGCTGCTGCAGTAGTAAACTCTGCACCAAGTTTTGCATATCCTACGGAATCATTTGCAAGTTTTGCTGTTGTAATTCCTAAATCTTTCACTCTAACTGCATCACTATTTAATTCTATTGTTGAATCATCAACACCTACTGCTAAAACACCTGATGAATAAGAAAGACCATTACCTGCTGAAGTTGTTGCTAAAGTAATCGTTACAGTTCCACTCGTACCACCACCACTAATTCCATCACCTGCCGTAACTCCTGTTATATCTCCACTTGAAGCTGCTATATAACTAAACGATCCATCACCATCTGATTGTATTAATTGTCCACTTGTACCATTTCCACTAATGTTAAATTGTGTGGCAGTAACGGCATTGTCAGCAATCATTGTTGAACTTACCTCACCAGTTGAAGAAGTACCAATTAATGTTCCTTTGTTAGTTGAAACAATAATACCTGTATTTGTTAATGTTAAGCCAAGTGCATTACCTGCACCATCGGTTAGTGCTTGAGCCGAACCATCTATTGCACCATTATCACCTACTTTAAGTAGTGATGTATAAGTATCTTTTATTTTATTACCTGTTAAACTTGCCATATTTTTTTATTTTATAATGATTCCCAATTTTTATTTACGTTTTGCCATTGTTGTTGATTCTTGTTCCAATATTGTCTAATTTTTTGAATAGCAATAGAAACCTTGTTCCCCATCTTCGCTAAATTAAGTCCAAGTCCTAACATACTATTCTATATATGCAATTACTTTTCCTGCTGCACAACTTATTGTATGAAATGTTCCATAAATAATAATTCCTGCTGATAATTCTAAACTTGTTATTGCAGTATCTCCACCTGTCGCTGCATTTGTACAAGTTATTGTTGAATCTTCCATTGCTTGAATAGCATTGTATTTTTCACCAACTGTACTCGTAGCACCTGAAGCTATTTGTCTTAAACCAAATTCACCGAATGCTGCTTTCTGATAATTTCCTGAATAATATAAATCGTTTGACATAAGTAATAATTTACTACAAAAATAACAAATTAATTATTAATGGTTTCGACCTTGTCCACGATATTTTTTTTTGTAACCTGATTGACCTTTACTTGCATTTTTACTATGGCGACCAGGTCTTTTTTTCTTTGGTTTTTCAACATAAGAAATGAATACTTTTTGTGCCATTAGTTTGATTTGTTGTTAAACTTTTCAAAAGTTCTCATTCCACCAAGACCAAGCATACCTATTAGAACAGTCATAAGATGTTCCATTTGTAATGCAGGTGGTGCTGATTCAACCCCAACCCACCAAACAAGTAAATCTCTTATGATAAAGTTATATGCAAGTGCAAATGCACAAACCCAACCTACTGCAGGTCGCCAACCACTTACAAAAATATTTCTGTGCTTTGCTTCTACTGAATTTATTTGTGCTTGTAATTCAATTAATGTTTGTGGATCAATCTCTTTCCCTTTTATAAGTTCCCTTATTTCAAGACCAAGACCTCCAATATCATCTTTGGCTTTAAATCCTAAAAGTTTTTTAAGAATTTGTAACATCTTCTTGTTTATCTAAGTTAAATAAGTGATAAGTTGAATATCCTTTACCCTCTTTTCTTTTTGCTTGGTAACAAAGTTTTCTGTTGTTTCCTTTTACATAAGAAACGTGAATCCAAGCAGGATTATTATCATCACCTAATTCCCAAATAAGTTTATCAAAATCCATTTCATTTTTGATAATATAAAACAATTCACAATTAGTAATCCCAGTTGCATCTAAATCTATTGCACAACCTTGTATATGTTGTGATGTTGCTACTGCACCTGAAATGGCACTATTTAATTCCTGTGATCTAAAAAAACTATTTACGATAATTGGTTCACCCACAATATCTCTTAAAGGTTCAAAAAACTCCTCTGCCAATATTTTCATATTTGCTAATTGTTCATCGTTAGGTGTGTTTTTGATTTTTAATTTTTTAGCAGTTGCAGAACCAAATGCTTCTTTCCAAGATATATTTGTACTAAAGTTTTCTTTTTTAGATTTTGCCATAATTATTAATTTTGTTGAACTCTGTTTGCAATGTCAATAATTGCCCTGTAATAAGTTTTCTCATCATCATCATCATTACTATAAGCAACTCCATTAATGTTGCTTGTAAACACATTAAAATTGTTTGATGTAAGGTCAAAGTAATCTGTTGTAGATGTCTTAATTAGTTCTAAAATTGATTCTACAATATCATTTACTTGTAATTCTCCACCATCATCAGAAAAGAAAGAAGTAACCACCTCGATTCTTGTAATACATTCAACTATAAAATCACTTTGATTTTGATTTGTTTGTGCAGAATCAGCAGAATATACAATTATATAAGGTTCGTTTTGTGAAGATGGAACACGATTATATACAGGTACATTTGCACCACCATAACTTACATTTCCATTTAAGAGTGTAAATATCTTTTGTCTTATAAATCTTATTGGTTCTTTCATCTTAAACTTCTTTTAATTGCATTGTTTAAATCTAATTTTAATTTAACTAAACCTTTATTAATATTCTTGTAGAAAAATTGATATGCACCCTTAACACTTCCTTTTGATTTTGCACTTGTCATATCTTCTACTGCAGCACTATATGGTGCTTTTGATTCTATTGATAAATTTTGATGATTATAAACTATATTATTCATAAGATTTCCAGTTTTAACTGGTGCATCTTTTTTCATATCTCTAACAATAAACGATGCCCTTTTAGCTATTAACATATCAACCCCTTTATTACCAAGTGAAGATAATTTGTCAAAAAGCTGCTCAACTTTTCTTGCATCAGATTTATTTAATTTTATGCTTATATCTTTTTCTGCCATTACTCCCTTTTTGTTGCCGTTATTGTTGTGTAATACTTGTAATTGCTATTAAACATATTGTTTATTTGAAATTGTCCACTTTCATTTTCTATTTCTAACAGATCTGTCGTTGCAATATCATCAGCAGTTTTTTTCCTAACAGTAAGTTCAATTACCAAGTTTCTATCTCTTTTGCCATTCTTCGTTGCTATATCACCACCTGTATAATTTACATTTGCCCAAATTGTTGTTTGAGTTGCAAGAGTAGATGTAAACCCACCAAAACCATCAACAGTTTTAGATTGTCTTTTAATTAAAACTCTTGTATCTAATTTTCCAGAATTCATTATATAAACATCGTTTTATAACCACTTAATATTTCTTTTACATTTGTAGGAAGATCATTAACATTTTGACCAATTACAAAATCAGTTCTATTATCGTAAAGTGTTGAAACAAGCTGAAGGTTTGCTTCAATTAAAAAACTATCATTCATTCCTGCCGTTGTATAGCTAACAATAACTTCTTTAGATGGCAAACTACCTAATTCAATAATTGTATCATCTAAACCATAAGTGGTATAGTCAGTTGTCGCAGTTCCATCAACAGTTATTGTTTGCACAGAAGCAATCGGTGAAAATGGCAAAACAAACCTTTCATCAACATTCGCTAAATATAATTTTCTTGTTTTAGCAGCTATGTCTTTCGTAATGTAGTTTTCAATTATAATCCTGGCTTGTGTTATCATTTGACCAATTAAAGTATCATCGGCACTTGTATCTACTCTTAAATATGATTTAGCCGTTGCCGTGTTAATTATCTCTGATCCTGTCGTAGCAGTTATTTTGATCTGTGTATGAAAGCGATTTAAAGGATTACTATAATATTTCATTACTTATTTTTTTTGATTTTTTTCTTGTATGCTTGTTTTAGTTCCTTTGTTTCTTTTGTCTTTTTAGTATCTCTTTCAATTATTCCTAAAAACTCTAATATATCTTCTAACATAATTTATTATTTAAAACAAAAATACAAAAAAAATGCACCATAAAGAATACAGTGCATTTAGTGAAAAAGAATAAAGAAAGAAAAAACTATTTAAAGTCAAAGTTATTAAAAAATTTTGAATAATCATTTGTCAAACTTAATCTCACGGCTAATCTTGTACCATCATTTTTAAAAATAAAAAAACCTTCAAATTTTTCTACCCATATGGCAAAATAATCTACATCTACTTTTTCATAAGTTCGTTTCCATTGTATGTGGACAGTTTTTCTATTTCTTTGAAAACCTTGAAATGTTGATTTGATTTGAATTCTATAAATATCATCTCCTGTGTCAGCAAGACAATCATATACGGAAGTATGGAGTAAGGGATAGGATATGTTTATATCTCTTTTAAGACATTCAATACCGAATTTATATTCTGTAATACAACCTTTGGAATTGCTATCCACAAAAATAAAGTTACAAAAAAAGTGGCTAACCGAAATTAACCACTCAAAACTCAATTACTATGAAAAAAAACTAATTAACTAAACACTTTATTTTTTTTACTATTTACAACAGTTTCCTCAATATTATAAACTAAAGCTAAAACCTTAAAATAATCTTCTTGGTTAACATCGTTTATGTCCCAATTAGAAGATATAATCTTCATTATTTTCGGTGCTATTTTTTTATTTGTCGCCATTATCTAAACAACCAAAATAAAAAGTTTACAAACATAATTGACCAAAATAAAAACATACCCAATCCCCAACACAAATATTTAAGCACTCTTTTTTGCAGTTGCTCATCAACTGGCATATTAACATCTTGTTGGGTTGCTTTATATGTTTTTTTCATTAGACACTAAATATTACAGATACTGACCATAAACAAAAGAATATTGCAATACCTAAGATCATAAAACTCGCAAATGTTAAAAATTCTACTATTTCTTTTTTATTCATCATTCTTAATTTTCCTCAAAGTAAAGCAATATGTTTATTATATGCAAATATTTTTTACTTTATTTAATATTCTTTAATTATTATTTAACATTAGGGCATAAAAAAAGGGGGTATAAAACCCCCCTTTAATAATATAATCTCTAATGATTATAGAGCAGCAATCACTGTTGCGAATGAACCTCTACATAGAGCATTTGGAAGATAAGTTGTGAAACCTAATCTTTCTTGAACTCTAACTGTTATAAAGTTCTTTTGAACATTATCAGAATCTTGCTCGAAGAATTCAACACTAATGTTCTCTCTCTGCCAAATTTGTGCAGCTTGACTAAAATTACCAACGATGAATTCACCTTCTGCCATTGCAGTCGAAATTCTTACAGGTACTCCCATAAATGTTGGTTGTAGTCCTTGATAAACTTGATCCTTAAGGTATCTGTTGTCAGAATCTTTAAGAGCAAGAATTTTGTGGAAATCAGTTGGGTGTAATAAAATACCATCTGAAGTATAGTTAGCTTTTGCCACTTGGTTTAATGCAGTTATAAGTACATCAAATTGTTGTGGGTTAGCAAAGTCAGCAGCACCAAAACCTGATGCACCTGTACTCCAAACTGTAGCTGAATTTCTTAATCCCTCTAAATTTGGTGCAGTACCATTACCACCTAATAACTGGTCATCTTCTACTGCCATAAGTTTACTTGGAACTCTTGCTGAAATATATGAACTTAATTGTTCAGTATCTTCCATCATTTGTCTTGATAATCTTAGGTATGTACCAATCGTTTCGACAGGTGCAGTTGATGCAGTTAAGTTAAAATCTGTTTGACCTAAAGCAGAACCCTCTGCCGTAGCAGCAGCACCTTGTGTATAAGCACTTTCTTTTACAAATCTGATTAGATCAGAATTTGTAGTTCCCACAGGAACAATTTGTCTTATATGTACTGCATTACTTGGATCAAACTTGTATCCAGGTACTCTTGTTGCTGCGATAACCTCACCAGTATAATCTGCACCAGTTGTCATATCAGCTTTAACTTCAAATGATGAAGCTCTTGATTTACCTTTTTTAAGTGCTTCAATAGCACCACCATCAATCGCATCTTTAATTGCGGATTTGAAGTTCATTGGCTTACTATCTACGGCATTTTTTTTAGCTGCCATTTCGATAATATCCATTCTCTTTTGCATTTCATCATTCTTTGCAAGATAGTCGTTAGTTAAGTTTGAAATCTCACTCTTAAGTGATTCTTCAACCTCGCCTTTAGCGTTATCTTGTGCCGAATTAAATGCTTTTTCAATTTTAGAATCAACTAAATCTCCGATTTGGTCTAATTCTTTTTTGATTTCATCGTTCATTTTTTACGAATTTAATTTATTAAACAAATAATTATAAATATCACTATTATCAGCTTTTATCTGTGTCGGCTCTGTAACTTCAATTTCGGTTGGCAAAGTGGCACTATCGTTAAAAATAGATTTTAGCTTAACGAGTTCTGCTTCGATAGCATAACCCATATTGTCAGAAATGTTACCTTTGCGAATTAACTTCACAAGTTTATCAAATCTTTTCAATACTTTTTCCTTATCTACATTCCCTTTTACATCTAATATCATTGCTTCATCATTTGCAGCAAGTGTAACGGCAGAAATCTCATAGAGTTTTACCTCTGTTAGTTTTCTATTATATCCATCTCCCATTCCTGCTTCTTTCTGAAGTGGTAATATACCAACACTATTTTCGGTAATCACCCCTGCTTTCATAAGTTCTAATACATCTGTTCCAAGTTGAGTTTTTGGTATTTTCGCTTCAAACATCAATCCTTTATCATCTTCATATAGGTTTACCATTTTCCCTAAAGGTTGATCCATATTGTGTTGATATAGGTATTTAACACGACTTCCATTCTCCATAATCGTTTTTGTATATGCACCAGGTGTAATTATATCACCATCACTATCAACATTGTTAAATACAGAACCATACCCTTTTACGATACCACTCTTTTCATCGGCATCTACTAATTCACCGATTGGACTTGACTTATATATTATATTTTCCATTTTACAAAGATATTAATTTTAATTGTTTTCATTTTCTTGTAGTGCATCGGTAATAATTGCAACACTACCTGCTGCAACCAAACTATTTACAACACCACCTTGTCTTTCATTTAAAGTTTCTTCTTTAGGGAAAGGTGCATTTGTGCATCTACAATTAATGACATTTGCAGCACTTCCTGAACTATCACCTGGATAACTTAATTCTTCACCACCAACCATAAATTTTTTATCCATATCAACTACTTGACCATTTGCTTGAATATGATCTATTCTTGTTCTATTATCAAAAGTTGCAATCCATTCTTTTTGAAGATTCTCTTTGCCAAAAACATCAGTAGCACTTTGATTGGTCGCATAATTTGCTGCATTAACACTTTCGGTTCTAACGATTCTTTTTGCATTTACAACCGACATATCTTTAAACTTCTTTCTTAATATTCTTCCTGCTTGCACCTCATTCATTGATTGAAATTCAGGATCTGCCATATATCTTTTTAATGTCTTTATTAATTCTTTTTTACGATTACCACCAACACTCACAACTCTTGCACCTGCTACTTGACTACCTATATATGCAAACTTTTCATTCCATATATCCTCATATTCGATATGAGTGTTTTTAGTTATGTATTTCTCAAAGTTTTGAGCATACCACTTAGCAAACTTATTCCCAACCTCTTGATACAATCCTACATAAAGATTTATTAGATCGCTATCCTTAAATTTAAATTGCAAGTCAGGTATTTGTTTATTGGCTTTTAAAAACTCATCGATTATTTGATTGTTTTCACTAACAAGATATTTTGTCCATTTCTTGTCTTGTTTTGCTTCTTCAATGTCTAATTGATTAAGCCAATCCTTATGATAGTTTTTTTTGAATTTTTTAGTCAGCATTTTGAGAAATCCTTTTTGCCCAAGAAATCATTGCTTTACCACCCCAAAGATTATAAGCCACATACCCTTTGTCTTTATAAGGTTGGTTTCTGTAATCCTCTGATATTTTAGCATTATCCTCGTGTCTTGCTAAAAAGCTATTTATTCGTTTTACAGTATCAAGTGATATTGGTTCTCTATTTGCAAGTTGATTTGCTCGTTTCCAACCAACTTCCGTACCACCCTTAACAACATCACGACCATATTTCTCTCTCCATTCTAACATTCTCTTTGCATTGTTAGTAGCACCTTGTGGATAATCATTATAACTTTCGGCTTTAGTTATTGATTTCTTGCTCGACATTGGGTGTCCACTTGGTAAAAGGTCTGTGTCGTGTTTACCACTTCTAAATTTACCATTACGAAGAACATATAAAAATGAATTTACTCTTGCATAAGCCCATTGATCTTCACTTGTAACACTTGGTCTTACTGATGATGGATTGTTTCTATATGCACCTACACCTCTATTGAATACAGTTTGCAAAGTTCTATAAGAAGTTCTTTTTGATTTATTGTCGCCAACTTTCTCGTTGTGTTCCTCTACCTTGTTTTTAAGACCTGTTTCTACGGCACTTCCAGGTTTTACTGGTTTATCAATATATTCATCTTTAACATCTTGTCCAATAATCGCAATATAATCTTCGTGTGATGCACACGGCATATAAATAGCATTGCCATTATCATCGTGTGAATGAACACCTGAACAACCAATCGCTTCTGCTCTTTCACTTGCTTCTGTTTCGGTTGTATAGACATCTCTGCGAACCTCTCTCTTAACATCAAGAAGTTCATCGTAATTTACTTTAACACTTTTAAAATCATCTGTAATCACCTCATCTTGTAATGGCATAAGATTCATTGGAATATAGTAATCATTAAGTTTATCATTGTCAGCTTCAACACCATAACTCATTGCTTGTCTTTTCTCGTTTGGAGTTAGCCACCAAGCTTGACTCATCTGCCCAACAACTTTATCCATTTCTTCTTGCATTTCAGAAATACTTGTGTAATCAAAGTCAATGTATAGTTTGTCGCCATAAGCAGGAACTAACCATCTATTTAATTCATCTTTGATTTTATTAAGTTCAGGAATTACTGCATTTTGATACAATGTCTTTTTAGCTTCGATTACATTGTTGTATGTAGAAGATTCGGTATTGTTTAAAAGAACTGCAGGAACAGAATAAATATTACATAAATCCTTAATACTTGCATTGTACTGCTCTATTAGAGATAAATCAGATGCAGACATTCCAAAGTTAATCCAAGATAATTTCTTTGGTGTTATTACAATATCACCTGCACTATTAGAACCTTGATAGTTTTGTCTAAACTTCTCTTTTAATTGTTGTGCTTGAACTTCATTAATATCCCCCTCATCACTCATAAGCACACCTCTTGCAGTTTGATTCTGTAAATACTTCGCACCAGTTGTAACTGCTTCGTTATTCGTATCTAATGATCTTAAACCTGCTTTAAGTGGCGACATTCCGTACAAATGACTACCAGTTCCATCATAATAAGGGTTAAAATCTTTAATGTGGCAAATATCCTCTGCTGCCATCTTATATTGCCCATTGTACTCTAATGAATATGATTTAATTGGATCAAATATTCCACCACTATTAATCTCTACCTTTTGACTTGGTAATACATATAATTCTTTGAATTTACCTTTATTAGCACCTGTATCAGGTTTTAAGCCATAGATATAACGATTACCAGTTAGTTTACCAAAAGCTATTATCTCTTGAATCCAAGCATTGTATGATTGTGCAGGATTAGGTCTTGATAGTAAATCGTGTAGTTCTGTATCTGCTACTTCTTCAAGAGCGTGTTTTCTTAAAACCTCTGCTTTGTGTAATGCAGAACCATTAGCGATACCACTTGTCATTGCTTTGTATCTCTTTAACTCATTCTCACTTTTAATCTCATATATCTGAAATGGAATTGTTGCTGCCGTTTTCGCAATAAGATTTACAATAGAATAAATAGTTGTGTTGTATTGATACCCTTTTTCGATGTATGTGCTATCGTTTTCAGGATTCCAAATAATACTATTCCCTATGTAGTTATATATCGCTTTATTAAACTCTGCATTAGTTTGTTGAAAATTTTTTGATACGAGTTTCTGAAATCTTGATAATATTGATGCCATCGAATAACTTTTATTTTACAAAAATACTAATTAAATTACAAAAAAGTTTTCTTTCTTACCAAAGGAGGAATAAACGGCATAACGAATAGAATCCATTAAGTGATTTTCCTTGTCTTGTGGCTTATTTATTATTGTTCCATCTTTTAATTGTTCCCAATAATAGCTTTGATATTCTCGTAATATATTCTTTGATTCGTTGCTTACAATAATATCGTATTCTTTTAATTTAGATATTCCTGCATTTATACTTCCTTGACCTTTTGTTGCAGGTTTTATATATAACCCTAATCTTCTCATCTCCTCAATAGATTTTGGTTCAGCAGAATCAGCATAAGTAATTACCTCGCCATACCCTTTAGCTTTGAGTATATCTACAATATCGCTATTGGTTAAACCCTTTTGATACATTATCTCGTGCAGATACACCCTATCGTGCTTTTTAAAGACAAGAACACAAGCAGTTGGATCATTACTATACCCATAGTCAATTCCGACTATTCCCTCTACATCTAAATCAAATTCAGGAAATTCATCATAATCAATAAAAGTCCAGTTGTTAAATATTTGTCTTGCACTAAAGATTGCTTTTAATCCCTCACCATATACTCTCCAGTAATCAGGATCACGAAGTTTCATTCTTTCTATTTCGTGTACTAACTCATCTGACAAGAAGTTGTTGTCCTTGTAGGTTGTTACCCAAGTATCGCAATCATCTCTTGGAATAAGGTCGTTATAAATCCAATGGATAGGATCTGATGGGTTAAAATCAACAATTAACATATCGGTAGTTCTCATATTGATTTGTCTAAAATCCTCTATGTTTAATTCATTGCCCTCATTTAAAAATGCAATGTTTCTTTTTCGCCCTCTTATTTTTTGTGGTTCATCTACCGATAAGAATTCTATTAAGTGGTTATTGTACTTAAAAGTATTATCAGCTTTATTATGAACTCCTGAATAATAGATTCCAGTTTCTTGTAGCACTATCATTATGTCTCGCATCACACTTCCTCTTAATGCAGGTAATGTCTTACGAACGATAGATATTGTCAAAGGTTTCTTAGATGTTGTAATAAGATAAACCAGGTATTGACAAACGGCTACTGTTTTTCCTGACCTTGTTCCTCCTTGATGGACTTTAAATCTTTTTTCTGATCTAATAAGGTCGTAGAATTGTCTATTGCATCTTTGTTCAACTTTCTTGGTGGTGTCCATTCTATAATGGTTGATTTAATTTGATTGTCGTGTACTATCTCTTGTCTTTCAACATAACCTCTTTTCTTTCCCTTTGTCTTTAGAAGAAAGATTGTTGCAGTTGTATTGCCCTCACTTATTTGTTTGTGTAGTTGTGATTCAGCAAAATCAAGTGCAATGTTCTCAATATCTTTTACTTGCTTTGCAAATTTTTCATCTTTGTTAAGATAGTCATAAAATGTAGTTCTGCCAACTCCAACTTTCTTACAAGCAGTTGTAACAACTCCAAGAGATTTTTCCAATGCTGCGATAATTGCTTTTTTAGTATGTTCGGTTTTGTTTGTTTTCACTTTACAAAAATACATAAAAAAACCCCACTTAAACAAGCAGGGTTAAAAACCAGGTTTCATAACTTCCTATTATCTTTCACAGTTTATGTCGGAAAGTGGTTTTATTCGACACTATATTTTTTAATTCTTTGAATCCACTTGGTAATATCATTTTTGGTTTGCCAACCTGAAACATTACCAAACTCATCAGAAAATATATTCAATGACATAAGTTCATTAAAACTATCTAATATAGCGATTTCAAAATCTACTATACCATCTCCGTAGAAACCATCACCACCTACAACAGATAATGTTAGCCCATTGTCAAAAGTATATTTTGATCTTTTTTCTCCAAACATTCCAGTTTTGAATGTTAGTTCCTCAAATGTATTAACATCTACAGGTTCGTTATTTTTAATTTTATTTACTTCTCTTAATAATTTTTCAATACTCATCTTTTTTATTTTTAGTTAAGTGGGGGTGATTTTCACCCCCTTGATTTGTTAATTATTATTTAAACGATAAGCAGTCATACCATTAGGAAATTGTGCATAATCATTTATTAAATCTTTTTTATATAAACTACTTAAAACACCCTTTAATTGACTATGACTTAATTTGCAATCTTCCATTATATTTTCAAAACATTCAGCAGGAACACCCTCAAACCAATCACCATCGGCAATAAAATTTAAAACTTTTGTTTCTAATTCAGTTAAATTTTTCATATTGTTGTTTTTAATTATACTGCAATATAAAGAATATTTTACAATATAAAAAATATTTTATGTAAATAATTGCTAACTAATTGATAATCAATGAGAATAATTTATTCTTCTTCGTTAGAAGTATAGTAATTTATGTTGATTATTACAAAGAAAAATATGATTTGTATGGTGTGTCGTAGATCATCGGCTATATATTCCAATCCCTCAATATCTTCGTTAGAGTAGTTAAAACCTATTCCAAAACCCCTCATAACCGATATGCTTACATCAAACATATTACAAAGTTAAAACAATTTAATTCTTTTTAAATATTAAAATATTTTGATGAACTTTTACTAATTTTTTAGATTTCATATTACCATTTGCTCTCATAGATGCACTTGCTATTGTGTTAAGCAATATTCCCTCATTATAATATTTCATTCCACATTCTTGAAATGCTTTAATTGTATCTGGCACAAAACCAACATAATCACCCTTTTTATCTCTATATTCACCAACAACAAAACAAGCAAAACCATTATCTTTTAATAAATTGCAACTTTTACTTATTATGCTTTTATATATATTGTAAAATTGATTATAATTCATATTAGAAATATCATCTTCTAAATCACTATATTTTTCTAAATTACCATAAGGTGGACAAGAAAATACAAAATCAAATTTTTTATTGAATCTATTTAATATTTTATTGCTATCGCCAACATACCAATTAGGTTGATTGGTTATTGGTAATATATCTAAACCTTGCTCTCTATTAGAATCAACTTGTTCTTGTCTTAATTCTATTCCAGTATAGTTAAAATTTAAATAATTTGCAACAATACCACGAACACTACCACCTGCAAATGGGTCTAAAATACTTCCATTTTTTGGGCAAAACCAATGATAAATAACCTCACATAACGCTGGATCAAATATTGATGTGTATTTTGTAGTGTTTTGGCGTTTACTTATGGTGTCCATATTAATAACCGAAGCATCTCTGCCTAATTCACTTTTAATACCTAATTTTTTCCATTGGTTTTTTCTTCTTTGCCAATTTCCACTTTTCGTATCTAAAACACTAAATGGTGGTTCAATAAACTTATCCCTTAATATTACATCTTTTATTATAGGATTTCCAAATAAATCTAATTCTTTCATATTTTTTTTTTAAAAAGGTATATTATCTTTTATTACTTCAAACCTTTGTTTGTCTTTATCTATTTCTTTATAAACACCCCCATTGTGAAAGTCGGGTGCTACCATAAAATCGCCTTGTTTACCATTCTCTTTTCTTTTAACCTTTTGCACATATATTTGAACACTATCGCTATCATATATGGTTTTTTGTCCAAGATTACGATAAACAGTTATACAATTATATGCCTTGTTAAAAAAGTCAGATGATTGAGAAATATCATAAGGATTCGGTACTCTATACTTTCCATCAACACTTTCCATCTTTCTTGGGTGTGCTACTAAAAACAAATGAGTATTGGTTTGTTGGCAGAATTGGGTTATTTCCGATAATAGTTTTCCTACATAAGTAAAATCTCGTTGAGCAGAATGGTCTAACATATTATAAGGATCAATCACACATACATTTACACCTTTTTGGAATACAAGTTGCTTAAAAGCATCTAAAATGCCTTTTAGGGTTAAGTTTTCAATGTCTATTCGAACAAAGAAAAAGTGTTCCTCTATAAATGTTTTTGTATTGTTTAAATCTTGTGTGGTACATTCTTTCTCATTTATCTTATTTGCTAACCTTTTTATATGCGATTCATAAGGGAATGATTCAGGTGAAAACATTGCTACTCTAAAGTTTTCTTGTAATGCAAGATTAACACATATTTGGTCGATGACATCTGACTTTCCTGCATTTGGAATCCCTGTGCATACAGTCCATTCTCCGAAGCTAATGTTATAATACTCATTAGAGTTTCCCAATCGCACATTATAATTCTTGATTCCATTCTCATTAAAGTTTAAAACACTTTCCCAAATATCGTTAATATTTAGAACACCCTCTATCGGAAAGTTCTTTGCTTTACTAACAACTTCTCGAAGTTCACTTGCACCTTTGTTGATTAATATATCGTTAGCATCTTTATAATCGCCAAATTCAACATACTTACACCTACCTTGTCCAAATCTTCTTGCAAGTTCACCTCGAAGTGATAATCCTGCTTGGTCATTATCTGTGCATAATATAATCTCTGTTTTATCCACAAAGTATTCCCAACAGTTATCAAGATATTCTAATCGTTGTGATCCTTTAGATGCACCATTAGGAACTGAACAAACACTATAAAGACCTGCTTCGTGTAATGATAAAGCATCTATTTCGCCCTCAACAATATAAATCTTTTCCATTTCCTTGATATTATCAAGACCATAAAAGATAAGTTCAGCATCTTTAAAAAGTTTAAAGTTCTTTTGTCCATCACGATACTTGATGTTTATTAGTTGCTTTTCACGATAGTAATTAAAGTTGATTGCTATTCTTTCTTTTTTGACTTGTGGAAAATACTCTATGGATTCGCTAATGTTCCAATTAACGATTGTGGTTTCAGATATACCTCTTTTAGCAAACCACTTTAAAGTTTTCTCCGATAGTTCAGATTTAACCTCGATTGGTTTTACATATTCTTTTTTTTGTTGAAGATTAACATTACCACTATATCCGCAATGATGACAGTTGAATAAACCTTTTGGTTCATTTATGGATAAGCACCTTTCTGTTTTCTTTTTTCTTGTGCTACTGCACTTTGGGCAAGTAGTGTGGAACTCCCCTTGCTTGAAACCGATGTCGATTCCAAAATCTAAAAATTTATCTTTCATTATGTGTATTTAAAATATATTTAGGAACTCTTTTTTCAATTATTTCTAATAAAACAATCATTTGCTTTTCACTTAAACCTTTTTTAGATGTAATTAATCTATAAATGTCTTTAACAAATTTATTAGTAAAGTCATCATAATTATTCCCCAATATGTAGTGGATTTTAAAAAACTCTTTTTCTTTAATTCTAAAACAACCCATTAAATCAGTTTCGTAATCTAATAGCTTTTTATAACCTTTAGTTTTTTTTAATTCTTTTTTTAAATATTTATTTTCTCTTTTTAGTGTTTTATCTTTCATTAAAGTTTTCTTTATAATTATTCCTTTCAACTTCTAATTTATAAAAATTAAATGATTGCATACCAATAATATGGGCATCGGTTGGTACAAAATATTGCCAACCCTTTGACATACCTCTATTGAGATAGTAGAAAAAGAAAACTGCTTTCTTTCCAGTGTTCTTTTTAAATATTACCGAAGCCGTATGATCTGACATTGGAATAACCTCAACAACTTTAAACAGTTCATTGTTAAAATTACCCTCACGATTCTTTTTAGAAAAGTTATCGGCTACGACCTCAGCTTTTGCTTTAAGTTCTTTGACAAGAGATTTATTCATCGTTCATCTCTAAAAACTTCTCCAATGCACCAAGTGTTCTCCAGGCAGCTTTACCAAGATGTAATAATCCATCTTCATCTAATGGTTCTTCTGTGTGGTCTATTAAATGCCTTACACAAGCATCTAATTCATCTTTAGATTTTTCCCTATCCCAATGAAGTGGTGTTCCTGGATTGTGTTGTTCATTTCCAACATAACTTACTTTAGAAACATATCTGATTGCTTTTGGAAAATATTTTAGAACTCCTGAAAAAACAGGAATTTCTTTTCTTTCTTGATGTTTATTCTTTTTACTCATATATTTATTTGTTTTAGATTCTTACCAAATTTGGCTTCGAATAGGTTAATGTATTTCAAACCATCTTTATTTTTCTTTCTAAGTTTTAAAATGGTCAAAAAATTGTTTTTCCAAAAATCATCTGATCTAACTTTTTGGACTATGTAATAAACTTTTCTTGGTGAATATCCATCTAACCTTTCAAGTTTATCAATACAATCAATCCAAGCCTTTTTATCGGCTTGTGTTTTGGGTTGGGTTTGAATTGGAAATAACTCACATATTGGTTCAAATGATTTTAAAACCATATCTGAAAATTCTTTCTTCTTATATTCTAATGTATTATTATTTATATTAGTATATATATTATCCTGGTGATTATCTTCTATAGGGGGTGCATTTTTTTTCACTACCTCACGAAAATTTATGATGTATATTTCACGACTTTCAATTTCCTTTGAATTTTCTTTATAAGTCATTTTTAATTTAATATATTTTCTTGTTTTTAATTGTCCAATCCAATCGGTAATTGATCTTGTTTTCACACCATATAAGTCAGCAAAATATTTATTTCTTGCAAAACAAAAACCTTTCTCATTACATAGGGCAGTAATTTCGCCATATAATAATTTGGCATTAGGGGTTAGTGTTTGGTCATATCTGACAAATGCAGGTATGATAGCGTAATAACTTTTTTTCATTTAATCTTTACAGGTTTTCGGTAATGTTTTTTATTTCATTACAAAATTTTCTCAATCTATCGTACATAAGCTGCACATCTTCGTTTGAGATTTCTTCATCTTCAAACTTTAAAAACAATGCTTCAATTAATAGATCAAACTCAACTTTGGTAAGCGAACCGATATATGTATAGTTTTCAAAATCCTCAAAATTATGAATAACAGTATATCGAATCCTTTGCTTAGATTCCGACCAATAAACCATTTTATAACTCTGAATCATTGGGTTTTGATAAATAAAGGTCTATAATTTCAATAGTTTTATCGTAGTCATTTGTCCAATGACACTCCCAGTTCTCTTTTCTTAATCTATCTAAAGTTTCTTTTTGACTATCGGTTGGTTTGTTATACCCAATCTTTAATTCGATTGCCAAACCATACCTACCAGTTCCACCACCCCTAAATATTAGTATATCAGGAACTCCTGCTTTACCACCTAAATATTTAAACTTAAATCTTTCAAATGGACTTCTTTTCCCCTCATTTGCAACGTGAATTGCATAAACATTAGGATATTGAAAAGCTAAATACTCCATTACACTATGTTGTAATTTATCTTCTTTACTTAAATATTTATCAAATGGATTTGCCAACTTATCTATATTTTTTAAACATATTGATTTTAAAGTTAAGTAATTATTTTGGGTTGATTTATTATATTCAATCAAAAAGTTAAATTGTTTATGTCCATTAACTACTGTGGCGTGATTTAAATTAACAGTTTTTCCTAATTTTTCATAAGTTGCACCTGGCACTAATTCTCTTGATAAACTGTAATAAATACCCCTTGCATCAACATAAACTTGTTGCCTTGTTTTTTTAGAAATGTCAATTTGAAAATATTGATTGACTATATCTTTTATTGTGTTTAAATCTTTCATCTTTTTTTCCAACCTTTTAAAATTATAGTACCATCATCATCAAAATCTTGGGATTGATACCCAGTTTGAATACCTTTTTCTTTATATAGTTTCCAAAATGTAAATGCTCTTTCAAAATCTAATTCAGCATTTTCAAGAAATACATCATCTAATTTATAAACCTCGACTCCGTATGGGTGATTTGTTTCACAAGCTATAAATCGAAACCTTGATGGATCAATGCCCAACATAAAGCAGTAAAAATATGATTGTAGGTGGTAATTCCTTGACTTTATATCGAAGATAAATTTTTCAGGTGAACTATCTTGACAAGTTTTTATATCGCTAATCCAATCATCACCCATACAATCAGGTCTTACTCGAACTGGTATGCCTTGATAAGTTCCATAATGAGAAACCTCAATTTTACCCTTTGACCATTTTTTAACCTTGTCATTGCTAATAAAGTTTTTGTGGATTCCTCGTATGATATTATCCTCATCTTCATCTAAAGCCACCTTGCCTTTGTTCTTTTCGATTAGCATTGCTTTTAATTCTTTGTCATCTTTTTTTCTTAGATCAAGTTTTGGAAGAACATAATATTCTTTTTTAAATGCTTCAATGCCCTCATAACAAATTGTGTGTACGGCATTACCCCTTGTCATAAATTTAGTTGTCTTAATGGGTTTGCGATTGACATAGTGCCAAACTGATTTCTCTGCTATGTATTTTAAACTACTTGCAGATATTGAATCTTTTGAGTGGTACTCCTCAATACTATCATTTTTTACTTCTAAGTTTTCTATTTTCATTTTTAAGTTCTTTTATTTCTTTTTCTAATTGTTTATTTTTTTCTTCTTCTAATTTCAGCTTTTCATCGTAGTTAGCTAAAATATTGTGATATAATATGTGTTCATTCATAATATTGTATTAAAAAAGGGGGTGATTAACCCCCTTAAAGTTAGAATGGTAAGTCATCATCTTGCTCTGCAATAACAGGTATAGATTCTGATTTAACTTCTTTTTGCTGCATATCATTTGTCTTGCCATTGCCAAGATAATTTGTTTTTGCACCACCATCTCTTTCTTCTTTTGTTTGAGATTGTGCTATTGCAACATTGTTATTGAACTGGTCAGGTTCATCATTTACAAAAAGAACTAAATTTAAATAAGTTCCTTTTTGACCTTTTATAAGTTTTGATTTATCAATTTTAGATAAATTAATACTTGCAGTAATTGTTCGTGCCATATTATATTTTGTTATGATAAACTTTTTTATTTTGATTTACAGAAGTTATTGATCTGCTTTGATTTATTGTTTTTCCCGATGCTTGGTTTGCATCATCATCTTTAGTTCTAATTCCTATCAATCCTTGTAAAGTAAATCTTCTAAAATAAGTGATTGTGCTTCCAAGTTTTTGAGGATCAGATACAGGTTGTAATTCTAAACTTGATGATTTAGATTGTCCTGTTTCAACACAAGTCAAAATAGTAAAAACTTTACCATCTTTCATTGGTTGTTCAATACACACTTTATATTTATTTAATAAAGGTTGTAATTGTTCTAACATCGCATTGATGTCTGCATAATTAGATTTAAAAAAAGGATTATTAGCATCTTTTATAATAGCTTCAATCTCATTTTGAATTCTAAATATTTTAAGATTGATACTCCAATTTGGAAAATCCATCTTTTTAACAACTGTCTTTTTAGGAGTTGTCGTAGCTTTCTCTTTATTCATTATTATATATTAATAGTTTCTAAATTAAATTCTAATTCTTTCAAATTACTCAAATCCTTGACAGTTAAAGTGTCGGGGTTTTGAATCTTTGAATTAAGTGTGGGCATAGTCATTTCTAACTTTTCTGCCACATCTTTCTTTTTAAGACCTAATCGCCTTAAATCATCAATGAATTCGATTTCGAACTCACTAATAAATACTTGTATTTTATCCATAAATTACCATTTATCTAAAGGACATTTAGAAGATGGGGAAAGTGTCTTGGGTGGTATTGCACAACCACAACCATTTTTTATTTCTTTAGTTTTAACATTTATCCCTTGTTTTGATGGGTTACATATATGACCACTTCTAATATCACAAACATCGCAAATAAGTAATCTTATCTTTGACATTTGAACAATATTAGGATCAAGTAATTTAAATTGGCTTAGTGTCCAATTTGCCCAACCCTCTAAAATATTCTTTAGTAACATTGTGGTAAAGTTAAAAATATTTTCAATATAAAAAAATATTTATTCAAATTTATATAAATCAAAACTTGCTATATCATCATCTTGATTAGGTAAGTGCATAACAATTCTATATTGATTTTGCTTCACATCATACTCTAAACTATCAATCATAGCACTAACTGGTTCTTGTAAAACAGTAGTTCCAAAATTAACCCACAATTTGTGATAAAAATATATAGGAACAACATCAGCATCATCTTTATAAAAAGAACCCTCATATTGTTTTATTGGCAAACGATAATCATTTATTATTTCTTGTAATACACACTTATCTAATGTATTGGTGTTAAAAACATCTAAAGGTCTATCTTTTCTTGTAAATGTACCTTGAATTGAATTTGTATCTCCTAAATCGAGTTCATTTGATAATATTGTAGATGGTTGTTTGTATTCACCAGTAACATTATCATCAGCTTCAGTTATTGATCCATCAATAATCTTAAATTGATTGCCCCTCCTCCTTGTGTGTAATCTTGTTTTAGTGCTTGATTTTTCACTAATTGAAACACCATCAAAAAAAGCTGCTGCACCAAAATTTCCAGATGCAGACATAGCGAAAAGTTTAAATTCAATATGTGGATTTGTTTCAGATGCCAGTAAATTAGTTTGTATTATTGTTGAGTATTTATTCCACGAATTAAATTGAGTATAATCTATTTTTCTAAAGAATCTGTCATCTGTAAATGCAATAGCACCACCACCCTCACCACAAGAGCCACAAGCTGCTCTAAATTTGTTTTCTTCAAAATCATACATTTTGTTAATCGTTCCATCATTTGTTGAATCAAGACCTAAACTCATATATTGATTAACTCCAACTGCACCGATTCCAGGTAATGTTTCAACTCTATAATTCCAACTAATTTCTAAATCTTTACCACTGTTAATTCTCGTATCGCTTAATATGTTTTTTAACATATGTGTAGTTTTTTCTTGAGTACTACTTCCAAATGGAACTACAACTAAAGCACTTTGAAATAAACAGTAAATACCTGATATTGGGTTTACTCTTGAATAAACACCACTTGGTATTGCAATGACTGCTTTTGAAGCAGTTATGTTCCAATTAAAACTATTGTATCTAAAATTTGGATTTTTATTAATTAAAGACATCGCTTTAATTTTAGTGGTCTTTATTGCATCTCTAAGTGGTCTTATATACTCAACTATTAAATCTGAATTTATAGGTGCTAAATTGCTTGGGATTTGCTTTAAAACATCTTTGCTTTGTTTTAATGTTGTTTTTGCATTGCCATCTTTATCGTAAACAAAAAACTCTATATTTTCAGTGCCATTTTGTTGAAGTAATCTTGTTTGCTCATCTCTAAATATACCCATAACACAAATTTACAATATTTGTTTAACAAGTTCGTAATACTTAAAAGATGCTAAACTTGGATTTATTTCTAAATCCTTTGGTGGTTTTTTGTTTAAATATTTTGCTTTATAAAACTCCTTGTTTTTATCGTTGTTTATTCCTGCATTATGAAAGATTGAATTAGTACCCCACGAATTCACATTGTCTGTTGCCCAAGTAAAATCTAATTCTTTAATAACTTCAGTATTAATATCTCTTTTCCAAAGATTCCAAAGAACTGCCCACATATCAGCACACCAAATTTGTAATGGGTGGTGTCTGTCATCTTTTGCAATTTTTTGTGTATTTAGTGCAACAACTTTTTCAAATAAGTTTTCGCAATCCTTTTCAACTTCTTCCCAAAACTCAAAGTCAATGTTTTTTAATATATAATGACAACCACCTGATTTATCTTGATTTTGTTTAACAATCTCTTTATCAATGCTTGCCACATTACACATTAAATTTAAAACATCTTCACCTTTAGACAAAATATAATCGTGTCCTATATAGCTTATTGTATCGCTTAAATAACAAGTTGGATTGCAACCACACAAGTAATGATCTATTTGCAATGGTTTTGTTAAAGCTATATCGCAATCGTGATACATAAAAGTTCCTTTATATAAATCAGCATATCTGTAAAAGTGTTTTTTTAATATGTGTGGTCGAACACTTGAAATGTATTTAATGTTTTCTCTTGTATCGGGGTAAAAGTAAAAATTTACATTTGGATATTTTTGAGTTAAATAAAAGCAAGGTAAATCGCCATTTGGTTTATCAGAAAAAATAATATCTATTTGTTCAGCTTTTATACCATTATTTAAAAAGCTATGTATCATAACATCAACTTGCCAAGAATAATAAATGGTTGATGGTTGGCAACAAATGTATCTCATATTTTATGGACAACCAGGACAAGTTGCAGTTGTTAATGTGTTTCCATTCCAAAAGAATAAATTACCACTTGCATTTATGTAATTACCTGCACCAAGAAATACAGTACAATCAGAATTTGTAAACACGGCACTTGCAGTTGCTATAGAGTTTGAATTAATATATATTGTTATTGATTTAGAACCACAACAAGCATTAAGTGCAGATGTTGTAACTGCTGCTTGAATTGCAGTACAAGGTGCTTGTGTTGTTGTTGGTGCTTGTGTTGTTGTTGTGCTAATATATGCATTACAAGCAGCACAGTCATCAGCTAAAACTCCCGTATTAAAACCTAAAAATAAATCTACATCACCATTTGTACCTGCACCTCCATCTTGTAGTGATTTGTAACATAATGTTCCATCTGTAATAACTGTTGGAAAACTATTTGTTTGATTTGATACCTCTATTATTGTATCATCTGCACTACAATTAGATTGTAAACTTTGATAAATTCTATAAAATATAGATGGTTGTGTTGTAGTGGTTGTCGTTGGCACTTGTGTCGTTGTAGATATACCTAAACAATCATCACAAGTTGTAAAACCTGTCGCAAATTTACTTGTAGGGAAACAACCTAAATTAAATTCATTATCACTTTGAATATTTGGTGTTCTGTCAATAAATGTCCAACAATCGTTATTTGAAATTTGTTTTACAAATTGTGGAAATTCATTTTTATTGTTTCCAATAACCTCTATTCTGTCATCACCACACTTTAAATATCTTGCAAAAGATGTCATTGTTGGACAAGTTTCACTTGGTGTTGGTTTAACTGTATCACAAGAAACATTAATTGTAATAGTTAAAGTTTCGGTTGTACTTACTTCTTCAAGTATTGTAAAACAATCATTTGTTTGGACACTTAAAACAACCCTTTGACCAACACTAAAGTTTGCATTATATTGAACTGTTAATCTATCTTGTGAATTGTCTTTCTCAACTAAAAATCCATTAGGTGTTACAATATCATCATCACAAGGTGAACAACTTGCTGTATTTAAAAGGTTAGTTCCATTAAATTGTCTATAATTAATTAAATCCTCTGATAAGAATTGAGCTGATGTAAGTGTTGTACAAGTATCATCAATAAATACTTTTGTTGTGTTAGTGTTATCAGTAAACGATTCACCATTTATATAAAATGTTCTTGATGTTGGAGTTTTACAACATAAGTTATCAGCAGTATCTGATCTATATAATGTGATTGCTTTACAAGTTACTGCTACTGTTGTAGATGGTTCAGGTTCAGGAGTATCAGCACAAGCACCACTAATTGTTGCAAGACCTGTTAAACTTACCAATGATTGTCCTATTGATATAATATAACAATCATTACCTGTTGATGAAATTATAACCTCATCTCCTACTGCTTTAGAAGCATCATAAGGAACTGAAACAGATGTACTATCTACTAATTTTCTTAATCTCCAAGAATTCCAAGTATATTGTTCTCTTTGTCCTGCCGTTGGTACACTTTCACCTGTCGTGTTAATTGCATAAGCATTAAAATAGTGTGCAACACCTGCAGTTAATGTAAGTGATGGACTTGTAACACTTGTTGTGTTTAAACTAAAACTTAAAACACCTGATATATTTTGACCTGTTGCAACTTGTATTTTTCTATTTTTAGTGTAATCGTTTCCATCAGTTCCAAAGTAAAAACCATATTCAGTAACATTGCTTGTTCCTACATCTGTAATTTTACCTTTTACAGTCATAGATGTATTTTTTACATCACTATTAGCAATTAATTCATTTGTTACACTTGGACTTGCAGATGGTGGTTGTGTTGTAGGTGCAACTGCACCTGGTGTATAATTAATTCTATCACCAACACCCTCAGTAAAAATATTTGTTTTGACATAAGCAGCAATAAAATATGTTTCTCCAGTAATTAAACCTGTTTGATTAGATGAATAACTTGCATTTGTGCCTGTTGAAAAAACTTTCGAATTTGATTCTATAATAGGGTTTGTTCCAAAATAAAAACCTTTTTCAATTACATCTAACCCTCTGTCATTTGTTATCGTGGCATTTAAAGTTACACTTGTTGATGTTGTATTTGTAACATCATTGGTTGTAACTAAAGGATTTAATATCGTTTGATTTTGATTAGTTTCTCCAGTTTGACCTGCTGATAATGCTTTGTCATAATAATTACTATTTGAAACAACATACCAACTCGCATTTGCTTGATAAACTCTTGAATTTGTTATTCTTAAAATATTTTCTAAAACTTTTTTTGATGAAAGTTTTGCAAAATTATCAGTAAATGCAAATTCATTAATACTTATATTTTGAAATAAATTATTATCACCTGTAATAACTGATCCTGCAAGTGTGGTATAACGTATATTATTTTGTATAAAAATGTCAAAATCTAAGCCAGTAAATGACAATATTTTATGTAAATAATAAAATGCAGAATCTAAATTAGTTTGATCGGTTGCACCAACTTTAATTGAACCATCTGTATTAGTTTCAATTTTACCATCAGGTACTAAATAAGAATCAAGAGTTCCTAAGTTATCTATTGCTCTTAAACTTATATCAAATGGTTTTGATTGTATTGCTTCTTGAAATGTGTCAGAAACTAAAAACCCCTCCCAATAAACTTGAAATATTGTAGATGCTGCCCAATTAAAATCTGTTTCTTGCCAATTTGTATCTGCAAGTTGCCAAAGTGGTGAATTAATATCAGCAGCTTCATCTTCAACTCCAATATTAACCCTAACCTTGTATTCTCTTTCATCAAAATTTATAAACTCATCATAAGAAATTGTTTCAGTAGTTTTAATATTTAATATACAAGAAGAACCGATTATCGGATTGTAAAAATCCTCATCATTAGTATATGTAATTATAACTGGGTTATCAGTACCTACGATAGCAAGTACATCTCCAACATAATCCTTTTTTAGAATTTGGACACTTCTTTTATTTCCCTTGATGTCTGAAAAATCAAGTTCATATTTAACTCCGTAAGCCATTATTTAAATCTATTTCTGTTTCGTTCTGCTCTTTGTAAAGCAACTACTAAATCTTGACCTCTTAAAACAAACTCTCCTTGCATTGCACCACCACTGTTCCCTAACATACCTTTTAATTTATTTAATGGTGCTATAACCTCAGGGTTTGATCTTGCACCAGGATATTCTCCAACTAAAGCATTTGTTGGACCTGAATAAATCCCTCCTTTTGCATTAGGTACTGGCGACATCATACTTCCCATACCACTTAATGCAGCAAAAACTGTTCTAAAATCTAAACCAAAAACTGCACCTATTATAGCTGACAATGCTGCTGCCACTAATAATCTTTTTATTAATGCTTCAAGTTGTTGCCCTATTTTTTTGAAAGCATCTTCACCCTCACTTAAATTAGCAAAAGAATCTACTAAAGTTGATCCAATAGTAGTTGCAAAAGCCATTATCATTTGATTGTTTTTCTTTAATTCTTTACCTAAAGGTATAATGGCAGTTGTTGTCAAATCTCTCATTGAAAAACCTATATCTCCAAATACAGTAGTAAAATCTAATTCTGTTTTAAACCCCTTAACTGTATCAACAAAACCAATTTTTAATTTATCAGGTAAATCTCTTGTAAAAAACTTGTCAAAATCAAGCATTTTAGTAAAATCTATCTTACTTCCTGTTGCACCTCCACCACCTCCGTTATCTCCACTTGGCTTACTTGGGATAATTGGCAAAGATTTTGGTTTCATACCTAAAAAACCAAGAGGATCTGTAAATGCTTGTGGTGGTATAGTTAATTTATTTACTGTTCTTGTAATTTCATCTTGCAAATCTGTTAATTGCTTTCTTGCTTCTACAGTTTTTAATTTAAATATCTCAGCAGGTGCAGTTTGTGCTTTACCAATTTGTGTCAATACATCTTTAATTGATACACCAAATGAATCCATAGCTAATGCTATACCCCCAATAATTCCAACAACCAAAGCACCACCACTTCCAAATATTGCAGCAAGAGTTGCACCTACCCCTTTAATTGCTAATGAAAATCTTCTCATTAAACCAATACCAATAGCAATTAGACCACCTTTAGCTATTAACTCTATTAAATTAAATGTAGCACCTTTAACTTCAGGGCTTAAATCTTTAAATGCTTGTGTTGATTTTCTTATTTCACTTGTAAGTTTTGGAATCCCATTTTTTAAATCTAAAATTTCAACTATTTCTTGACCAAGTTCAGCAAGTGCTATATTAACATTGTCTTTTAATGTAGAAAACAAACCATTAATTGTTTTACTTAATGTTTTCATTCCACCCTCAAACTTACCTCCCTCACTTGTTGCATTTATAAAAGCATTATTTAATATGTCAAAGGTTATTTTACCCTCTGACGCCATATCCATTATCTCACCCCTTGCAACCCCCATAGAATTGGCTAAAATGTCTAATATAGGAACTCCGTTGTTTATGAATTGTCTTAAATCCCTTGTCATTACCCTGCCCTCTGCTGCTGCTTGACCAAATGCAATTCCTATACTTTGTAAATCACCACCAACAATTCCTGCAATATCACCAAGCATTGATAAACTATTAAAAGCATCGTTAGTTGATAAACCAAATCCCATTAACATATTATTCACTTTAACTAATTCATCTAATTGAAATGGTGTTTCTGCACTAAATTTAACCAATCTTTCAAATGCTTCTGCACCTGCTTCTACTGATCCTGTTAAAGTATTTAAAGTAGTTTGTAATCTTTCAAATTTTGCAGCTTGTCTTACTGCTATACCTCCTGCTGCAACTAAAGGTGCAGTAAATTGCATTGTTATTTGTTTACCTACTTTTCCTGCAGTTTTTGCAAAGTTATCTAATCTTGTTGATGATTTTTTTAAAGCAATATCAAAATTTCTTGTATTAGCAATAAAGTCGAATCGTAATTTGTGATTTTGGTCTGCCATAGTACAAAAATAACTATTTTTTATTCAACTTACTATTAATGAGTTCTTGATACTTCTCAAAATCTTCTCTTGATGTTTTAGCCGTATTTCTCTTTATGTTGTCTTGTGGTAATTCAAAGAGTTGGTGGGGTTTTATCATATCAGATTTCTTGCCGACATTCACATTGTGAATCATTGTCGCTACAAATCGATGTTGTTCCCAAAGTGCATTTATTTGGATTACATAGGATTCCGACATTAGTTTGTTTTCCTTAAATGTATTTGTCCAAAAATCATTTGGATTTATACCACAATAACCAATGTAGAAATCGGTTATATCCTCCCAAGAAGTTTTATCGGTTATTTTTTTTTTGAATCAGTTTGTGGATTCCTATTCAAACCTGCATTTAAATCATTACCCAAGATTCGAGATTCTGTCATTGCTTTGATAATCTTTTCAATATCCTCTGAAGTTATATCTTCAAGCCAATTACCAACATCAAAATTATCATAGTCAATTTCTTTTTTGTTTTCTTGATCGTAAGTTAAAATACCTGCATATACTATCGTAATGATAGCTTTAAGTGAAACACCTTTTTCAAAAATACCTCCAATTTCATCAAGAGAAACACCAAGCATATCCGTAAAGGTTGCCCAAAAGTTCATACTAAAGTGAAGTGTACGATTTTTTCCTCCGATTTTAAGAGTGTAATAACCTCTTTGTTTTGTCATTTAAAATAGTTTACAATAACAAATATAACAATTACACATTAAAAATCAAGTGTTAGTTTGTAGATTCTACTATTGCACCAGTAACTGTGATTGTTCCTGAATAAGTAACTGCTTCTTCCATTGCACCACTTATTTCACAAGAAGAAATAAATCCTTCTCCTGTATAAATCGTATCACCTGTAGCTGCAGTTCCAAATGAGAAATCACATTTTTGTCTTGTAAGTAGTTTGTGTGCTATTTCTTTACCACCATTAGCATCAGTATAATCAACTAAACCATCAAAAGAAACTTCTGCTGATCTTAATCCTGCGATTGATTCCGAAAACCCTGCTGAATCTTTTGTAGTAGCAGCAGCCATATCGTTAGTAAAGGAAATCGAACAACTTGTAGTGTGTCCTATTGTAGCTGGCGAACCTGCATCATCAGCGATTTTGATTAAAAGGTTAGTACCATTGAAAATTGTTGAAGCCATAACTTATAATTTTTATACTACAAATATAATTAATTTTTGATTAATAATTTTCTAATGATATTATTCCAACCAGTTGCAAACCAACCATTGAAATTTCTTATCTTCTGTGCTAAATATTCGAATAATCTTGCCATATTATTTTTTGTTTTGTTTTTGTAATAATTGAATGATCTTAATTATTGTATAAACCAAAGTTGCTATTATTAGAAGTCCTTGAAGCCAAGAGTTTATTTCATTTATTGTTAAAACTAAAGTAATAATACCTAAAAAACTTGGTTCAAATCCATTCATTTTAATTTATTTTAAATGCCATATATACATAAGTACTTCCACTTCTGTTTAAACCGTGATATGAGCTTTTTAATTGAAAATCATTATCATTAAAATCAATTTTGTAATTAGTTGTATCATTGTCTTCAGCAGAATTGGAGTTAGCTATTAATGCTTTACTAATAGGATTACTATCACCACGAACACTATCAAATATAAACCAAGGGTTTGTATTATCTGCTTCTTTAATCATAATCCAATCAGGTCTAAAGCCTAATGTTACGGTTGGTCCTGTTGCATTTCCATTTCCTTGATAGCTTGAAATCTTGCTATATCCAGATACTGAATGGAAAGCATACATTATATATTCACTACCTGATGTATTAGTAGCAGATGAAGTTCCAATATTAACAACAGTACTTGTAGGAGCAGTATCATTCCAAACATTTGTTGC
>Ga0209535_1000368_pt1 | contig 31711 bp, 18 predicted proteins | sample LinPmetageLP28_FD_184041 | JGI IMG/M metagenome (GOLD analysis project Ga0209535, IMG submission 184041) | Marine viral communities from the Pacific Ocean - LP-28 (SPAdes) (version 2) | ecosystem: Environmental > Aquatic > Marine > Oceanic | place: Pacific Ocean | collected 2009-08-22
TAGCTGCAGCTAACTCAGAGACGTTCTTTGATTTAAGTGGCAACTATGTAAGTACAGGTGCTACAACTGCGGCTCAGTACATAACAAGTGGCGGAGTAGTTGATGGGTCTACAAGTTCAATTGTACCGGGAGCTACTTTACCTCCTGCAACATTAACAACTAATATAGGCGATGCAGGTTCTAGGTATGGTGAGCTTATATATCCTGCAGGTTCAGGTATAACTGCTTCGGGACAGGTAAGGTCTGAAGTTGGAGTTATTGATGAGGGAATTGTTGGTGGTCAGCAAAAGTATTATACTAATGCAATTAGTTTTCAACTTAAAACAAATGCACCTGTCGGTAACTATACGGGACTTAAATTTAGATTTTTCATAGAGTACTCTTAATTAAATAAACATTATGGATATTCGTAAGATAAGTGTTGGACCTGACTACAAGTCGGGGGCTATGCACTACATAGTAGGGCAGGAGATACTAAACGGTACGCATAGTATACACCTGATTATGTATGACTTTAGCACTAAGTCTATAAAGATATGGATAGAGAGTAAAAAAGAAGAGGTCTTACTTTGGAAAGAGTTTACGGGCACAATGCCTATATCAATTGAATATAATATAAATTTTTAATGAAATCACCATTTTTTTTTATTGTAAAACCTGAGAACAACAGGCGATACGATAACACCAAGAATATATCAGGAGTTGAGGTAATAACAAGCACATCTGAGGAGGACGTAAGGTTTTCTAATAGAAGGGGCATTGTTCAGGAGTTACCGCTAGGGTACGACGGACCTATAAAGGTTGGAGACACGCTACTCGTACACCACAACGTTTTTAAGTTTTACAATGACATGAAGGGTCAAAGGAGGAGCGGTAGAAGTTTCTTTAAGGAGGACTTGTTCTTTATAGAGCCTGACCAATTCTTTATGTACCATGACGGTAAAGATTGGAATTCCTATGACAGGTATTGTTTTGTAGAGCCAATTGACGTAGAAAATTCTTATATTTACAAGAACATAAAGGAAGAGCCACTAATGGGTCTCATGCTTTACCCCAATGATTACTTAAAATCAAAGGGAGTAAAATCAGGAGACAAGGTTGCGTTCAAGCCTGAAAGTGAGTATGAGTTTTATGTTGACGATAAAAAAATGTACAGGATGTATGACCATCAAATCACAATGGTGTTATGAGAAAATTTTTTAAATCATTAGCCATCTTGCTCATAGCAAAGATTATTATAGACGTAATAATACTGTTGGTTATTATTAATACTATATTATAGATGAATTCAAAGGAAGTTAAATTAAAAATTATTGAGGCAGGTCACAGGGCTGTAGAGCAGCTTATAAAGGTTGCAAAGGAGCAGATTATAAAGCACGACCCTGAGGATGACATATCGGCAGACAGGTTAAAGAATGCTGCAGCTACAAAGAAGTTAGCGATATTTGATGCGTTTGAAATCCTTAACAGGATTGAGGCAGAGAAGGAGGCTATAGAGTCATTGAGTAGTGGACCAAGCAAGGTGGATACAAAACAAGGGTTTGCAGAAAGAAGGTCAAAATAATATATATAGGGTACTTGATGAATACATACCCAAGAGTGTGCTCTCCAACAAGAACAGGGCTAAGAGTTGGAAGTATGGCTACAACGACACCTATGACCTTATTGTAATATCCAAGGACGGTACTTTAGGTGAGGTTATTGAAATTCAAAATTTAAGGATAGGACTACCACTAGCTCCTAGTAAGTGTTACAAGAGGCACGCTAAAAAGGAGAAGCAGTATTGGGAGAGGAAAGAACTTCCAAAGGAACTTACAAAGATACAATCTATTTTTCAATGGAATGACATGCCTAAGGAGTTTAAGAATAGGTGGGTAGATTTCATTGAGAAGGAGTTTGATTTTAGGGAGGATGGCTATTGGTTCATGAACAACGGTAAGCCTACATACATGACAGGCTCTCACTACATGTACCTTCAGTGGACATCTATTGATGTTGGATACCCTGACTTTAGGGAGGCTAACAGGCTGCTATATATTTTTTGGGAGGCGTGTAAGGCAGACAAGAGAAGTTTTGGAATGGTTTACTTAAAGATAAGGCGTTCAGGATTCTCATTCATGTCATCATCAGAGTGTGTAAGCACTGCCACACTAGCCAAGGATGCAAGGGTAGGTATACTATCCAAGACGGGTAGCGATGCCAAGAAGATGTTCACCGACAAGGTTGTGCCAATAAACAGCAGGCTGCCGTTCTTCTTCAAGCCTATTATGGATGGTATGGATAAACCAAAGACTGAGTTAGCATACCGTGTGCCTGCTGCTAAGATTACCAAGAAAAATATGTTCGACTCCGACGATGACATTATAGAGGGTTTGGATACCACGATAGATTGGAAGAACACGGACGACAACAGCTATGATGGTGAGAAGCTTCTACTGCTAGTACACGACGAGAGTGGTAAGTGGATAAAGCCTAACAACATCCTAAACAATTGGCGTGTAACTAAGACGTGTCTTAGGTTGGGTAGTAAGATTATAGGTAAGTGTATGATGGGTTCTACATCAAACGCTTTATCTAAGGGTGGAAGTAATTTTAAGAAACACTACGAGGACTCTAACGTACAGAAGAGGAGTGCCAATGGTCAAACAAGGAGTGGGCTGTATTCATTGTTTATACCTATGGAGTGGAACATGGAGGGGTTCATTGACAGGTATGGGATGCCTGTGTTTATGAATCCCGAAAAACCTTTGTTGGGGATAGACAACGAACTTATTCATCAGGGAGCTATTGACTATTGGCAAGCTGAAGTTGATTCACTAAAGAATGATGCCGATGCATTGAATGAGTTTTATAGGCAGTTCCCAAGAACAGAGTCTCATGCATTTAGGGATGAGAGCAAGCAGTCTATATTTAACTTAACAAAGATATATCAGCAGATAGACTACAACGACTCATTGATACGTGAGCATCATGTAACACGTGGTTCTTTTAGTTGGAATAATGGGGTAAAGGACACGAAGGTTATATTCTCACCCAACAAGAGTGGGAGGTTCTATGTCAGTTGGACTCCTAGTGATAAGATAAACACTGCACCTATAAACAGGAATGGATTGAAGTACCCACCCAATGAGCACTTAGGTGCGTTTGGTTGTGACTCTTATGACATATCAGGGGTTGTTGGAGGTGGAGGTTCAAACGGAGCATTGCACGGACTAACCAAGTTTAATATGGACGATGCACCAAGCAATGAGTTCTTCTTGGAGTATGTAGCCCGACCACAGACGGCAGAGATATTTTACGAAGACGTTCTTATGGCGTGTGTATTCTACGGCATGCCAATACTGATAGAGAACAACAAGCCAAGGCTGTTATACCATTTCAAGAACAGGGGTTACAGAGGCTACTGCACAAACAGACCTGACAAGCATTACAATAAGCTATCCAAGACTGAAAGGGAATTGGGTGGAATACCAAACACAAGTGAAGACGTTAAGCAGGCACACGCATCAGCCATAGAGTCTTACATTGAGAAGTATGTTGGGGTAGACTTAGAGGGTTCGTACAGACCATCTGATGAGTTTGGCTCTATGATTTTTACAAGGACCTTAGAGGATTGGGCAAAGTTTGATATAACCAACAGGACTAAGTTTGATGCATCAATAAGTTCAGGTTTGGCTATCATGGCTTGCCAAAAACACCTATATCAGCCTGAGAGAAAACAATCAAAAATAAACATTAACTTTGCAAGATATAATAACAAGGGAACAACAAGTCAAATTATTACATGAAGGATGTCAAAATAAACATTTCATCGACAGGGTTTCCTAGTCAATTTGTTTCAGATTCTGAAAAGGCAACGGATGCTTTCGGTTTACAAATCGGGCAAGCTATTCAGTATGAGTGGTTCAAAAAAGACGGGAATCAGTGTAGGTTTTATGACCAATGGAGAAACTTCCATAGGTTAAGGTTATATGCTCGTGGAGAGCAGCCGGTTGGAAAGTATAAGAATGAGTTGGCTATCAATGGCGACCTGTCTTACTTAAACTTAGATTGGACACCCGTTCCAATAATGCCTAAGTTTGTTGACATCGTAGTGAACGGAATGTCTGACAGGCTCTTCAAGGTTAAGGCATACGCTCAGGATGCAATGTCTCAATCAAAGAGAAGCAAGTATCAGAATATGATAGAGGGGCAGATGGCTGCCAAGCCTTTGTTGAACATTATACAGGAGAAGGCGGGAGTAAATCCGTTTACGGTAGACCCTGACGACCTTCCTGCTAATGATGAGGAGTTGGCTTTATATATGCAGCTTAACTATAAGCCTGCTATAGAGATAGCTGAAGAGGAGGCTATCAATACAATGCTTGAGGAAAACAAGTACATTGACCTACGTAAGAGGCTTGACTATGACCTAACCGTGTTAGGAATATCTACAGCTAAGCATGAGTTCCTTCCGGGTTCAGGTGTCGAGGTTAAGTATGTAGACCCCGCTAATGTTGTTTACAGCTACACAGAAGACCCTCACTTCAAAGACTGTTTCTATTGGGGTGAAATTAAAACAGTTCCTATAACTGAGTTATTAAAGATTGACCCTAAGCTTACCAAGGAAGACCTAGAAGAGATTTCTAAAAGTGGGCAGAGTTGGTATGACTACTATAACACAGCTCAGTATTATGATAATGATATTTTCTATAGAGATACTGTGACGCTAATGTACTTCAACTACAAGACCACTAAGAAGATGGTCTACAAGAAGAAAGTAAACGAAGAGACAGGTAGTACTAAAGTTATTGAGAAGGACGACCAATTCAATCCCCCACAAGAAATGATGGACGAGGGGAACTTTGAAAAGCTTTCCAAAACAATTGACGTATGGTACGATGGGATAATGGTTATGGGCACTAACTACATACTAAAGTGGAATCTTGCTGAGAACATGGTTAGACCTAAGTCAACAAGTCAGCACGCATTACCAAACTATGTGGCAGTTGCACCGAGGATGTATAAGGGAGTTATCGAGTCATTGGTTAGGAGGATGATTCCATTCGCTGACTTGATTCAGATTACACACTTAAAACTACAGCAGGTTATATCCAAGGTTGTTCCCGACGGAGTATTTATAGATGCAGACGGGTTAAACGAGGTTGACCTTGGGACAGGTAACGCATATAACCCTGAGGATGCATTAAGGCTATACTTCCAAACGGGTAGTGTTGTAGGTAGGTCATACACTCAGGATGGTGAGTATAATAACGCACGAGTTCCTATACAGCAGTTAACGTCAAATTCGGGTGCGTCTAAGACGCAAATGCTTATAGGTAACTATAACCATTACATGAACATGTTACGCTCTGTAACAGGCTTAAATGAGGCGAGAGACGGAAGTATGCCTGACCCTAACTCATTGGTTGGAGTTCAAAAGCTTGCTGCGTTGAATTCAAACACAGCCACACGTCATATACTTAATGGAAGCTTATATATGTTCAGGACCTTGTCTGAGGCTTTAACCTATCGAATTGCTGATGTATTAGAGTATTCTGATTTTAAGGACGACTTTATAAATAAGATTGGCAAGTATAACGTGTCAATACTTAACGACATCAAAGACCTTTATATATATGACTTCGGTATATTTATTGAGGTAGCACCGGACGAGGAAGAGAAGGCGCAGCTTGAACAGAATGTTCAAATGGCTCTTTCAAAGGGAGACATTAACTTGGAGGATGCTATAGACATCAGGGAGTTGAAGAATATAAAACTAGCGAACCAACTACTAAAAGTTAAGCGTAAGTCTAAGCAAGACCGAGAGGAGAAGATGGCTATGCAGTCACAGCAGATGCAAGCACAGCAACAGATGCAGTCCCAACAGATGGCTGCACAGGCTGCTATGCAAAAGCTTCAGATGGAGTCACAGGCTCAGATGCAAATTAATCAGGCTGAACTACAGTCTAAGTTGAATCTAAGGGAGCAAGAAGCTCAATTGAAGTTGATGCTTATGGAGAGAGAGTTTGAGATGAACCTTCAGTTGAGGGGGATGGAAGCTTCTCAGTTAGCAGGTCGTGAGCAAAGCAGGGAGGATGCTAAGTCTAAGAGAATAAGTCAGCAGAACACTGAGCAGAGTAAGCTAATAAACCAACGGAAGAATAACCTTCCGCCAATGAACTTTGAGTCTAATGAGGATAGTTTGGATGGGTTTGACCTAGCTGAGTTCGCTCCACGATAGTCTTAAAAGCTATAAATAATTTTTATTAATTTTGTAAATCAAATATAATCACATGGAATTTAAAGTAAAAGCCATTGACGGCATCGAGCAGAAGTCTGTTCAAGAAGTAGAAAGCGAACTATTAAAATCGCACGAAGAAAAATTTAATGAAGAGGTTGACACTACGGTTACTGAGGAAGTAGAAAGTGTAGAGTCAAACACTGAGATTCCTGAGTTACAGGAGGAGGACGTTCTTTCATTTATTAAGAATAAGTATGATAAGGAGATTACATCTGTTGAGGATTTGTTTCAAGCTCGTGAAGAGAGTGAACCACTCCCGGAAGATGTGGCTGCTTATTTAAAATATAAGAAGGATACAGGTAGAGGCTTTGAAGACTTCTCTAAGTTAAATAGAGACGTTGACAAAATTGACCCTGATAGACTTCTTAAGGATTATCTAACCGCTACTGAGAAGGGTCTTGACGAGGAGGACATAGACGCATTGATGGAGGACTACTCCTTCGATGAGGACTTTGATGACGAGACTACTATCAAGAAGGTTAGGTTACAAAAAAAGAAAGCAATTGCTAAAGCCAAAGACTACTTTGAGTCTGAGAAAGAAAAGTACAGGATTCCTCTTGAGTCAAGTGGGAGTTCTATTTCAGAGGATGACAAAAAAGCGTTAGAGGATTATAAGCAGTATGTTCAACAGGCGACAACCTACGAGGAAGAAGCAAAGCGTAAGTCAGAGTGGTTTATGCAAAAGACAGACGAAGTGTTCGGAGGGGAGTTCAAAGGTTTTGAGTTCTCTGTTGATGGAGATAAGAAAGTCGTTTACGCTCCCGGTGATTCGAGTGAACTATTAAGCAGTCAGAAAAATCCATCAACTTTTATTCAAAAGTTTTTAGATGACGATGGACTATTAAAAGATGCAGTTGGATACCATAGGTCATTAGCCATCGCAATGAATCCTGAGAAGTTTGCTAAGTTCTTTTATGAGCAAGGCAAGTCGGTTGCTACCGAGGATGTTATACGTAAGACTAAAAATATAAACATGTCTACACGTACTGCACCTGAGGTGACAAACAAGGGAGGAGTTCAAGTTAAAGCCGTAAACCCTTCATCGGGCAGAGGCTTGAAAATAAAAAGTAGAAAGTAAAAAATTAAAAAACTAAAAATTAGAAAAAATGGCAGGACAAGTTAATGCTACTCCGGGGTTTGCACTACAACCAAGTGCAGAACAAGTACCCTTAGCGAGTAATTATATTACGAATTTCGATTTCTTAAATCAGTATCTTCCGGATACATATGAGAAAGAATTTGAAAGATACGGCAATCGTACAATCTCATCATTCCTAAGAATGGTAGGGGCGGAAATGCCGTCAAACTCAGACCTTATTAAATGGGCTGAACAAGGACGACTACATACTAAGTATGTAAACTGTACTTCAGGTGCAGCAGCAGCATCAGATACTGCTACTATTACTGTGGCGGATGCATTAGTACCGGGGACGGGAAGCATCGCAATACGTGTAGGTCAGACGGTTATGATTTCTGACAACGCAGGTACGGGCTCAAACAAAGCTATCGTTACAGCTGTTAATACAGGAGCAGCAACTTTTGATGTGGCTTACTATGAGGCAGGTGGACAAGTTCCTGCTTTAGGTCAGATATTAAGCGTATTCATTTACGGTTCTGAGTTTAAGAAAGGAACTACAGGAATGGAAGGTTCTTTAGAGTCTGATGATTTAATCTTCGAGAACTCTCCAATTATCATTAAAGATAGATATGCAGTATCAGGTTCTGATATGGCTCAGATTGGATGGATTGAAGTAACAACAGAGAACGGTGCAAGTGGATACCTTTGGTATTTGAAGTCTGAGCACGAAACAAGATTACGTTTCGACGACCATCTTGAGACTGCAATGATTGAAGCAGTTCCTGCTGAAGCAGGTTCAGGTGCTATTGCAGCAGGTGGTAATGTTGGAAACAAAGGTTCTGAAGGTGTATTCTTTGTAGTAGAAAATAGAGGAAACGTATGGGGCGGTGGATTCCCTGAAACTCTTGCTCAGTTTGATACTATTGTTTCTCGACTAGACAGACAAGGTTCTATCGAAGAAAACGTAATCTTTGTAAATAGAGAATTTTCTTTTGCTATTGACGATATGTTAGCTGCTCAAAACAACAATGCTGCAGGTGGCACTTCTTATGGATTGTTTGACAACGACAAAGACATGGCGTTAAACTTAGGATTCACAGGATTCCGAAGAGGTTATGACTTCTATAAGTCTGATTGGAAATACTTAAACGATGTAACTATGCGTGGCAATATGTCAGATGCAGCAGGTTCAGGTAGAGTTAATGGACTCTTAGTACCTGCAGGTTCAACGTCTGTATATGACCAAATCTTAGGAAAGAATGCTAAACGTCCTTTCTTACACGTTCGTTACAGAGCTTCAGAAACTGAAGATAGACGTTACAAAACGTGGATTACAGGTTCAGCAGGTGGTGCTATGACAAGCTCTCTTGATGCAATGGAAGTACACTTCCTTTCAGAAAGAGCTGTATGTACACTAGGTGCTAACAACTTCTTCTTATTCTCTGAGTAAGATGTATTTTAATAGGAGTGTGTCTCTAGGGACACACTCTTTTTTTTTTAAATCTAATAATATCTAATTATGAAAAAGACAATAACAATAGTAGACAAGGTCTACAAACTAACAAGGAATGCAGCACCTTTATCTTACACGCTGCCAACAAGAAATTCAAGAAAATTTCCTTTAATGTACTTTGATGAAAGTCAAAATGTAAACCGTGCATTACGTTATGCTAGAAACCAAAAGAGTCCCTTCGAGGATGAGCAGGATGGGAATGCTATCCTAGACCCCATTATTTTTATTGATGGAATGCTAAGGGTTGAAAAAACAAACCCTGTACTACAAGAATTTTTACACTACCACCCTTTCAATGGTAGAAAGTTTGTTGAGGTAAACAAGGAGCAGGACGCTACAAAAGATATTGACAACTTAAATGAAGAGGTTGATGCACTGATAGCGGCAAGAGGTCTTGAGATTGATATGCTTGAAAGTATTTCTAGAGTTCTATTTGGAACGGATGTATCAAAGGTTTCAACAGCAGAGTTGAAGAGAGATGTGTTGGTTTTTGCTAGAAAAGAACCTAGAGAGTTTCTTAACGTACTCAATGACCCTATGCTAAAACTTCAGGCTAAGATACATTTATTCTTTGATGAGGGTTTACTTACATTTAGGAAGAATAAAAAAGAGGTTTGGTTTAGTACTAAGTCCAACAAAAAGAGAATGCTTGTCGTACCTTACGGAGAAGACCCGTACTTTATGGTGGCATCATTCTTTACAAGCGATGATGGTATTGAGTCATTGAAAATGCTTGAGAGTATACTAGAGGGATAATGTTAAGTATAAGTTTACAAGGAAGGGTGTCTGTTTTCAGACACCCTTTTTTTGTGTATCTTTGTCTTTTATTAATACTTAAACTTTTTTTATTATGAGTAAATTTTTATCATTCGAAACTACAAATAACGGCACGGTATTATTCCCTATTGTTGACGGGTGCTTTATGAATATTAGTAGCCCTGAGGCTTTAGCTATTACCAACGGGATAATTACTGTTTTTATGGCGGGCACAAATATGTCTCAATCTCTTATTGACAGCATTAATATTGCACAGGTACAGGCATTTCAAACTTCTTGGACACAGGCGGTATCTGTTGTTAGCATACCTTTCGGTACTACTATCGACTCTGTTACCTCTGAACGGGGTGGTGGAGACGCAGGTCCCGATCCCGGTCCAACCTGTGATTATCAAATAACTGTTAGTGCTGCTGCGGCTAATCCTGTACAGATTATATACTATCAAGGTGGAACTCAGTTATTGACTACAGTTGGAATTAACGACAATACCATTCTGAATGGGACTGACTGTTTTCCTATACCTGCAATAGACCCAACGCAGTCCCCCGCCCCTAACCCTGCAAATGTAACTATAGTGGACGTAACTCCATAGGTTATATTTAATCAATATCAATGAGACCTCTTCAAATGAAGGGGTCTTTTTTTTTTACTTATCTTTGTGAAAAGATTCACGATGATAAACACAGTTAGAAATACAGTTCTGTCTGTCCTTAATAAAAATAATTACGGATACCTTTCACCATCTGACTTCAACCTGTTTGCAAAGCAGGCACAGTTAGACTTGTTTGAGAGTTATTTTTATGCATACAACTATCAGATAAACAAAGAGAATGCTAGAACGTCAGGTACAGGTTATGCAGACATTACGAAGGGAATAGAGGAGGAGTTAAATCTTTTTTCAGAGACAAAGGGTTTAATCAATCAGGTGGGAGGCAAGTACTTTGCACCATCACCTACGACAACAGGTAGCGACTACTACCTTATAAATAAGGTATTGGTATATAAAGAAGTTTTAACCGAGGGTACTACTACATCTAATGTAGTTGGAGCTAATCAGGTTATTGACACATCGGCTACGTTTACATCAACCGTTAGTGTTGGTGATATTGTGGCGGTAGAGAATGGTGGCGTTCAATACCTTACTGTTACGGTTGTAAACTCAGACACTGAGCTTACGGTTACGGGAACTTCCTTTAATGCAGCACCACAGGACTATGCAATATATAAAAAGGGAACACAGTTGAATGAGGCTGAGAAGGTAACTCATAGTAAGATTACTATGCTTAACAACTCTACATTAATAAGCCCAAGCATTTTGTTTCCTGCATACACAACAGAGAGTGTATCATTGGATGTATACCCCGACACTTTAGATTCCATTGGTCGGGTAGTGTCTCAGTATATACGATACCCTAAAGACCCTAATTGGACATTTATATCATTAACTAATGGTGAGCCTTCGTTTGATGCGTCTAACGCTGACTACCAAGATTTTGAGTTAGCATTAGATTCAGAGGCTGACTTGGTAATGAAAATACTTCAGTACGCAGGGGTGTCTATCAGGGAAACAGAGATTTATAATTTTGCACAAACGGAAGAAACTCAAAATAATCAAGAAGAAGCATAATGGCATATATATCAGAATATCAGTACTACGAAAATAATGGTCTATCACCTGAGGATGCAAATTGGGGTTCGTATCAATACGTATCCCTATACGACATAGTTAATAACTTCATGTTGATGTACACAGGCAACCATAGTTTAGTGAACAACGAGGAGAGGTTTAAGGTTTTGTTTCACGCCAAGCGTGCGATACAGGAATTAAACTACGATGCGTTCAAGGAAATAAAAGTCTTAGAACTTAATGTAAACGAATCCCTTAGGTACGTATTGCCTCCTGATTATGTCAATTGGGTTAGGGTATCTATGTACAAGGACGGTGTGCTTTACCCACTGACAGAAAACTTTCAAACTCAAACGGCTAATGCTTACCTTCAGGACAACACGGGTAACATACTCTTTGATGTTGACGGTAACATACTCAGACCTGAGTTCTCTAACATAGACTACGATAGAATTATAGGAACAAAGAAAAGCGTTTACCTAGACCAAAATAATTCTCAGTTTAATGGGATGCCGGGATACAATGTTGACGGGTGTTGGTACTTTGACTTTGCTATAGGTGCAAGGTTTGGTCTGAACACTGAGACAGCAAACGCTAATCCTACGTTCACTATTGATAAAAATTCAGGCGTAATAAACTTTAGCTCAAGCATTAAAGATAATTTAGTTATACTTGAGTATGTGTCTGACGGTATGGAGAACGGTGACGACTCTAAGGTTTCTGTAAATAAACTATTTGAGGATTATGTTTATGCTGCTATTGAGTACACTATACTAAACTCAAAGCTTAATGTACAAGAGTATGTCGTAAACAGGGCTAGAAAAAGAAGGGGTGCTTTGCTAAGGAATGCTAAGATAAGAATCAGTAACATACATCCGGGTAGACTTTTACAAACTTTAAGAGGACAAGATAAGTGGCTTAAATAATATGGCAAACGTAACAAGAAATTTTATTAAGGGCAAGATGAATAAAATGGTTGATGAACGAATCGTTCCAAACGGTGAGTACATCGACGCATTGAACGCCCGTATGGGTTCTAGTGAAGGCTCTGAGATAGGTGTAATTGAAAACACTAAGGGGAATATAGTGTTAACCAACTTGCAGTATGATGGAACTGAATTGAGTGACGATGCAAGGTGTATCGGTGCATTCGATGATGGTGCTAATGAGACGCTGTATTGGTTTGTACACGACTCCAACTTTACTCCATCTTCTACAGGGAAGTTAGACCTGATAGTATCATACAACACCAACACAAGCATAACAACTTATCACGTAATATCTGTTGATGATGGTGGAGGTGTTAACACCACGCTAAACTTTAACAACAAGTACTTGATAACGGGTGTAAACAAAATTGAGGATTTACTATTCTTTACAGATAACTACAACGCACCACGACGCATAAACGTTAAGACTAGCTACCCTAATCCTTCATCAGGAGTAGACGACTTTACAGACGAGGCTATACTTGTAATCAAGAAGCCACCAATAAACTCACCACAGATTACTCCACTGACTACGAGTTCAGAGGACAACTTCTTGGAGGATAGGTTTATATCATTTGCTTACAGGTACAGGTACAGTGACAACGAGTACTCTGCAACCTCTCAGTTTTCAGCACCAACATTCTTGCCGGGTACATTCAACTATGACATTGCTACGGCTTTAAATGAGGGTATGCTGAACACCACTAATCAGTGTGAGATTGTTTTCAATACAGGCGGAGAATTAGTTAAATCAATAGAGCTGTTGTTTAAGGACATGAACTCTTCAGTAATAAAGGTTATAGAGGAATTAGACAAGGAGGTCTTAGGTCTTTCTAATGATGCGGATGAGTCATACGTGTTTACCAATAGTAAGATTTTCACAATACTTCCCGAGTCTGAGATACTAAGACTTTATGACAACGTTCCACGTCTTGCTCAGGCACAGACGCTTATGGGTAATAGACTGTTTTATGGTAACTACTTAGAGGACTATAAACTAATAGACTTAAACGACGAAGCATTAAAGCTTGAGTACATAACCACGCTATCTAGTGAGGAGGTGGGATTGGAGGAGCTAACATATGTACTTGGTAATAACTCACCTTATTATATTGACAATAATATATCTACAACTGTTACAGACTCAATAGTATACGTTGATTTTGCGGGAGTAAATTTAGTTGAAGGGGCATTGATTAGTATAACTCTAAGGTTTGAACATGCACAATGGTCGGGTAATACTCCGTATCCTGTAGAAACAACACAAGAACAAATAATCACATTCAACTATAGACTTCAACAAGACTTTAACAGCGTATATGCACTTGCATCTGACCCTGACTTTATTGATAAGGTTGGTACTGCCGGAGATATTGAATCTGTAACAAACTCTTGCAATGGTTCTACATTTACAGACATATTCAACTGCACCATACCTAATGAACTAGCAGGAACTCCAACGCTATACAAGTACAAGAGTGGTGTACTTCAGGTAGATGAGCCAATTAGATTACTAAGCAGTCCAAGTATTACTACTATTGGATTTCAAATTCCTGCTATGGCTTTCGTTGATGTAGCGTCACCATTTACGGGGATAACTCAGACAAGCTATGAGTATTACAGTATTACAAATGTTGATGCCGTTTACCAAAAGATAGGAAACCCATCTAGTTTACACAGTAATAGAGGGTACGAGGTTGGAATCATATACATGGACGAGTACGGCAGGAGTACGACTGCACTCGTTAGTCCACAGAATAATGTACACGTGCCTTGTAGTTCTTCAGAATTTAAGAACACAATTGACGTTACTATACCTGCTACACAGGTAGCTCCGTATTGGGCTAAGAGGTACAAGTTCTGCATCAAGCCTGACAAGAAAGACTACGACACGATATATACAAACTTCTTCTTTAGAGACCCTACTTCAGGTGCTGACTACTTCTTGTTAGAGGGTCAGAACTCTCAGAAGATTGAAGAGGGCGATGAGCTTATTGTAAAGAGAGACACACAGGGAGCTAAGGATGAGTGTACATGGGTTACAGTGCTAGAGAAGGAGGCGAAGCAAAAAAACTTCTTAGACCCCAAGCCTATAGATGGTGAAGGTAATGAAATTGATTTTGTTCCGGCAGGTACTTACATGAAGATAAGGGCAAATAACTTTAGCACTGCTGTAGGAGACTTGCCATTTGTTACATATAATACTATATCTACAGAGGGTGCAGGAAGAAGATATGTAGACTATCCAATAGACCGGGAAGACCCCGCTACCCCCGGCACATATATATCATACACTATACCTGCAGGTTCACGTATAAAAATAAAAATAAAAAATAAAAGAATAGGTTCAGTTACAGTAAGTGAAAATTTATGGAAAGTTAATGCTACGTTTACCTCACCTCAATTTTATAATAATTTTGAAGATTGGTTTGAAGGAGAGAATATAGCTAACGCTCTATCTGCTCAATCAGAAAATGGAGGGACTGCTTCAACAGGTCCAAATTATGACCAATCAGGAACTTATCCTATAGCCGCAACACCTAATGCACAAGTTGATTCTGTAATAAGGTCTGATGGAACAAGAGATTATTTTACTGTAAGAAGTAGCTTAGGGGTGTCTGAGTTAAAGAAAAAGAAAGTAACTTTAGATGTATTAATTGAAGTATTACGTTCACCAAATACTATAGTATTTGAGTCAGACCCTCAGGATGCTGAACCTGATTTATGGTATGAGTCCTCTCAATCATTTGGGATAACAGCAGCAGGAGACCACTTAGGAAATACGCAAGACCAAGACATAAGCACATCAACTCCGGGCATAGTAAAGACAGCGTTCTTTAACTGCTATGCGTTTGGTAATGGTGTAGAGAGCTATAAGATAAATGACTCGCTTGTAGGTAAAGAGCTTGTGTTAGGCAACAGGGCTACATCAACAAATTCAGAGGTGTATGACGAGGAGAGAAGGTTCTCTGACTTAACATATAGTGGTTTGTTTAATCCTGAGTCAAACATAAACAAGCTTAACGAGTTTAACTTAGGCTTACTAAACTTCAAGCCTCTTGAAAGTTCGTTTGGTCCTGTCATGAAATTATTTGCTAGAGAGACTGACATACTGACACTACAGGAGGATAAAATATCTTACGTTCAGGAAAGCAAAAACCTTTTGTCTGAGGCTGCAGGTGGTGGTATCATAGCATCCATACCTGAGGTATTGGGTAAGCAGATTGCTCGTGTTGAGGAGTATGGTATTTCTCACAACCCTGAAAGCTTTGCTAATTTTGGTTCTGACAAGTACTTCACTGACGCAAAGCGTGGTGCGGTTATTCAACTAAAGGGTGGCACTACAGGCTCTGACCAATTGAATGTAATATCAATGCAAGGCATGCGTAATTGGTTTAGAGACTTATTCAATGTTTCATTTGAGACTCAGAAGTTGGGAGGGTTTGACCCTTACATGAATGAGTATGTACTATCCTCTAATACGATAGCACTACCTTCTGACATAGACTGCATAAACTGTGGTACTACTCAGACTATATCGATAACGACTACTAACCCTTATAGCCTATGCTATGACGTTGGCAGCTTGGTTGGGGATGTTGACATTGATTACGAGGTTGTGTCGGGTGATGGAACTTTTAATGTAACTGCGAACTACAATGGAGTAGACTACAGTTCGGGGGATGTATCCACTTCGGGTGTATTAACCTTTGACAAGTCGTCTGTTTCAAATCAGCAGGCTACTGTATCAATAACGTCTACAAACTTTGTGACCCTTAACGTAACAGTTAAATGTCCTGAAGAAAATATAATAAACATCATACTTGTTACGCTTACAAGCAATAGCGATGCGGGTGATGTTATACACAACGAGTACAGGTGGGTTGATGGAACGTTTACGTCTCCATTACACTCTGAGCAGGTTTACTTTACGTCAGGAACACACCCTGTCATATCATCATACAGGACTATAACGGGTGCTCAAGGTGGTGGCGTTATACCTAGTAACGCAGCAAACGTTACGATGATAAGCAATCAGCGTAGTCTTGACACGTTTAGGTTTGATATACTCACGGACAACTTTAGGTATCTAAGGAGTAACACGCTATACCAAAACAATCAGACAGACATAAACGCACTATTGGCTGCCTCTACTGAAGCCACTCCTATAAGTGGACCTACTTTTATTGGAACAACTCAGTACAGTGCAAACTTTGCTATGCCTGCTTCGGGAAGTAATCTATATTTAATATGGGACTACACTAATAGTACGGAGCTTGACTTATGTTATGGGACTGATGAGTTTGATGCGTGCTGTGTATGTGCACCCCCACCATCAGGGTATATCAATAGAAAGTCTTTATCTATAGATGGAGTTAATCAGTATGTGAAGTTCAGCGACACAACAGGATTTCCCGAGATTGCAGATATGACAATATCTTGTTGGTTTTTTAATAATGGTGATGATGGAGTAGACAGGTATATATGGGGCGGTATAACGTCAAATAATAAATATGTATACTGTAGACAGTCAAATACAAATCAGATTTTGGTTGCTGTTAGGAATGGCGATATTGCAGGAATACTTAATTTTATATCTAATGTACCTGTAAATGCTTGGACGCATTTGACAGTAACGTGGGAGAGTGACGGCATTGGAAATTTATTTGAGCAAAAGGTTTACTTAAATGGGGTATTGGCAGGTACAGACTCTGACACATCATTCACCCCAAGTAATGCAAACTTTTTCCCAAGCGTGTTTGCCATTGGCGAGTATGAGAGTGCAATAACAGGTCCATCAGGGACACCTTTTGATGCACCTATAGACCAAGTAGTACTATGGGATGTAGTGCTCTCGGAGTCTGAGATAAAAGAGTTGGTTCAGCTAAGGGACATAGAAGACCACTCACAGTATGGGTCAGTTACTAATTGGTATGAGTTTGAGGATGATGACATAGTAGGAACAACACTAACGGATAAAGCAGGAACAGAGGATGGTACACTGATTAACGGTGCAACAAACACCGTGTGCATTCCTTACCCTTACCCTTATCAGTTAGGTGCAGCCAACGACACCATAATACAACTAAGTGATGGTGGATGGGCTTGGGACTTTGATGGTGTAAATGACTCAATAGACATTACCTCAGGTGGTGGAGCTACGTTAACAGAAGGCTCTACTTCAATTTGGATGAAGTTTGATTTTGCAAAAACTCACGGGGGAACAGATGGAATCTATACGCTTTACATAGATGGGTCTAATTACATTCAATTATTCTATCAAGCTTCTGTAGATGCCTTTGACTTTAGGTATCAAGGTGGGGGCTCAATAAAGACAGCAAGGGTTGACTATGACGATATGCCATCTAGGGGGCGTTGGTTTAATATAATATTAACCTATTCTATAACTGACGATGCAGCAAAAATTTTAATCAACGGTGTTGAAAAAGATTCTGTTAGTTCACTAACCGCAATGACAGGTTCTATTAGCTCTGTAAACTTTGGAAGCTTAGGGGCAGTAACAGGGTATAATGGTTTGTATAAAATAACGGATGTTTGTAATTTTAATAAGGCACTATCAGCAGCAGAAGCCTTAGAAATTTTCAACAATAATCAACCAAGGAATGAGATGAATGAAAGTTTATCAGGAGATATAGTTGGATATTGGAGGGGTAGAAACTCAAGTATAGGTACAGGTAGTGTGTTGGATATGTCAACGAATAGTAATAATGGAACTATGGTTAACATGACAGAAACTGATGTTGTATATCAGTATCCACGCACAGCATTTGACTTAGCTAATGGTAACGAGGGTAGCTTTAAGTTTGATGGCTCTACTCAGTATGTAAACGTACCAAACTCAAGCGACCTTACCTTTACTAATGGTGCAACAGTTGACGATGCATTTACTGTAGCGTTTTGGATAAATACTGACGACATAGCAAGCAATGATATTATTGTTAAGTCTAACGAGTTTTTAATTGGAGGTGATTCATCTTCAAGATACTACCTACGACTATATACCGATGCAACCAACTACCTTTCTGTAAGAACAGATACGTCATACACCGCAGACAAGTGGCAGTTTATTGCAATCACATACGATGCCAATGGTGTAGTTGGCGGGGTAGGGAGTATAGTAGTATACGTAGACGGAGACGAGGGAAGTAGTACTGATGAAGGCTCTACAGGAACTTACACGGGTATGACCAACACAGGTAACCCAATACAGATAGGCGACACAGCAGAGATGAATATGAATGGTGCTACATTCTTTAACAGGGTACTAACAGGCTGTGAGGTACGTGAGCTTTATAATAGTGGTTCGCCAATTAATATTAGTAACTTTACTGCAACGTCTACTGCAATAAGTCATTGGAGAATGGATGCGACAGACGACCCTACAGGGACGGTAACAGACACGGTGGGGTCTAACAATGGCACTGCAACAAATATGACGGCAGGTAGCCTAGAAACGGATAACTACCCAACAAATTAAAAGATATGATGTATTATATTATACCACAGGGAGAGATAGACGAGTATATACCGCTGATGAAGCAGAGTCTTGGCAATGATAACATATGGATTCGTATGTCAGTTGATGAGTTGAGCGGGCTAATGGAGTTCACTGAGGAGTATGCACCTAAGGGATATACGGGGTACAATGTGGATGAGATTAGTGAGATTATGTTAACGCCTGAGTGGTATGTTGACGGTGATATTAAAAATTATAAACGATAGTTATGGCATTATATTATTTAGACGGAAGCACGTTATCTGACTCTACTGCTATATACACAGACGTAGGGCTAACTATCTGTGCGGCAGATGGGTTCTATGCAGACGGGACAATTGTGAGGGAACTATCTAGTTGCCTACTTCTTCCTGCACAGGCATGTCCTTCTTGTAACGTACCATGCTCAAGTTCTAACATTATATCATTGGCAGGAGGTCAGGGTATATATAGGACAGATTTTAATGTAGGAAATACAGGAGCTCTTGTTGGTGCAGTTGTAATAGAGTTCTCACCGAGTGCTGTACCTGATGGGATACGTGCACTATATAATAGTGTGGTTTACAATAAGTTAAGCTCCCCTGTTGATGGCTACCACGCTTCAACAACTTCAGGAAACTTCACCTTCGTTGGTGACACTGCTAACGACTGTGGAATATCGGGTAGCACTTACCTAGCAGTTGCTGAGTATAACTACTCATACATTAACACGCAGTTTGAGGCTACGGGTGATACGGAAGATTTGAGTGTGGCTGCAGGAGACGTAAGCCTTTCGTCAACTACACCGGGTGCATGCATAATGGTTGTGCCAAAGGTTACGGCAACTCCTGACTTATTGAACATAAGTGTTGCGAGTCCTTGTACTACCAATACGTTTAGCATTAAGGTTAACTGTCCAAGGCTACTTACCGCTATATCAAGCACATCCTTTTATGCATCAAAGATACAGGCTTGTGCAGTAGACCCTTCAATAAGTATATATAACGTTCCCGTTAACGGGACAGACGGAGTACCCGGTCTATATGATTGGATATTCTTCGACGACTACGGTCAAGGGTTAGCGACTGACGGATTTTATAAGTTGGCTAGTGGTGCTGTAATAGAAGTTTTAAATGGGGTGGTGGTTACACTAACCACTTGTTAATAATATAAAGATATGAGCGTAGAATTCACAAACTATACATTAACTTACGACGAGGGGGTTCAAGGATTCCCATCGTTCTATTCCTACTACCCTGAGTGGATGATAGGTATGAATAACTATTTCTATACGTTTAGTGGTGGTGACCTTTACCGACACAATGTTAACTCCACTAGGAATAACTTCTACGGTCAGCAGTCTATAACCACGGTTAGGTCTGTATTTAACGACTCGGTGTTAGAAAATAAGTTATTTAAAACTATCAACATAGAGGGCGACTCTCCATGGAAGGTAGATTTAGCTACAGACATACAAGACTCAGGGCTTGTAGAGTCAACATGGTTCGAGAAGAAGGAGCAGGTTTACTATGCATTTGTTAGGAACACAGGGACTGTGCCTGCAGAAACTAGCGAGTATGCACTACGTTCATTGAATGGTATAGCTAGGAGTACTGCTGTGAATGGTGGCACTCAGGTTGTGTTTGACCTTGACTACAAGATAAACAACATCATATCCATAGGGGACATGCTTTACTTTGCACTTCCCCCATACAATGTGCCTGTTACGCCACAACTCGCAGGTCAAGTAACTCAGGTTAACTACGACCCACTTAACGGTATAAACAACTTAGTTATAGACAACACTATAGTGGGGTCTGTTCCTATACCGATACAGGACGCATACTTCTTGTTTATCAAGAATGCTATTGCTGAATCTCATGGAGTACTAGGTCACTACTGCGTGTTTGACATGACAAACACGGACACGGTTGGTATAAACCTATTTGCACTTGAGTCTGAAGCAATGAAATCATTTCCATAAAGAGACGATTTATTTTATTATCTTTGCGTATGGCATTTAATGTACGAACGCTTACATCTTCTGACTACGATGAAACACTTGTTGGTTGGTGGAAAGATTGGGATTGGCAAGCACCTCCAAGGGACTTCCTTCCTGATGATGGGGCGGGTGGTATAATGGTGCTAGATGAAGATGAGCCTATATGTGCAGGTTATGTTTATATAACAAACTCTTCAGTGGCTTGGGTTGATTGGATTATATCAAGCAAGACCTATAAAAAGAAGCCACAGAGGGCTGAGGCTATTGAGCTTCTTATAGACACACTGACAAGGGTATGCAAGGATAGTGGGGCTAGGTACACATACGCACTAATAAAGCACGACGGCTTGATTGATACGTATGAGAGGCTAGGATACATTAAGGGAGATTCTTACACGAGTGAGATGATTAAAACATTATATTAATATGGCAGGATTTACAGCAATAGCGGCAGGGATAGGTTTGGCAACAACGGCAGCGACTACGGGTATATCGTTTGGTCAAGCGGCTAAACAAAAGGATTTAGCTAAAAAGTCTCAGAGGGAAGCAAACAAGGCAATGAAAGAGGCTCGTGCTCGTCTAGAGGTTAACTACGCTGACGCACTATCTATACCTAAGGAGGCTTATGAACTTCAGAGGGAGGCTATGTTGTCTCAGGGTGCTCAGGCATTAGAGGCGGGTATTGAAAGCGAAAGAGGTTCTGCCGCTACAGCAGGGCGTGTACTAGCCGCACAGCAAGCAGCTCAGTCAGGTATTCGTACAGACATGGCTCAAGAACTTTTTGACATTGAGGCGATGAAGCTAGAGGAAGAGTCAAGGCTTCGAGACATAAACGTTCAGATGGACATAGGCGAAGCTATGGGTGCACAGCAAAGAGCTGCCGATGCACAGGCTGCGTCAACTGCTGCAAAGCAACAGGGCATACAAGAGGCTATTAGTTTAGGTGAGCAGGCTATGTCGTTTATACCACTATACGCACAGGATAGGGCTGCACAGAAGGCTGCTGCGGAGTCTGTAGGTTATGACCCAAATACAAGTTTTCGTAAATTTAAAAAACAAAATAAAGGATTTAGGTCTAACCCTGAATATTTAAAGGCTTACAAGGAGTTTACTCAGCCGTTTGATGTTACAGGTCAGCCTAGTATTGCTGCTCCTACAACTCAGACTGCAATTGCTCCTGTATATGATAATACTATAAGTGGTTCTGCTCCTGTAATTCCGCCTGCTAATTTTATTCCTGCTAAAAGGGTAGGAGAAACTTTAAGTGATTTTACTGCCGACCAATTAGATGCAATGAAATTATTAGACAGTGCTAGATATGACAGTCTTTTTTTATAGCGGGAAAAAATTTTAAAAAATAATTAATTAATATGGCATCATCATACGGATATGTAAAGAGAGAAGTCCAAGACATGCAAATCAATTGGGCTGAGGTTGGACAGAATGTTAGAAGCGTACTTGACGAAGAGTCTAGGGTTAGGCAGGAGAAAAAGGATGCCTTCGACAAACAAGCTCGTGAGTACGAGCAGAGGGTTACTAACCCTGATTTGCTAGGCAAGGATACTGAGTTTAACGAGGGCGTATTAAAGTTTGGTGCTGATGCACAGGAGATGAGTATGATGAATAGCATGCTCCTAAAGAGTGGTCAACTAAAGCCAAGGGATTACACAATCAAGACGCAGAATATGATTGACGGAACTAACGACGTTTTTAAAGTCATTGAGATGTATAATAATTTATCTGAAGAGGTGATGGCGAAGGTAGATAGCGGAGACCTATCAAGCGACAATCTAGAAAACTTTGCTATGGTTCAAGATTTTGCAAACTTTAACGACAACTCAATAATATTTAACCCATACTCAGGCAAGGTAAACGTTGCGACAATGGTTGAAGACCCGGACAACCCGGGCGGTCCTTTAATACCTAGCAAAAACCTACGCTCAGTTCAGTCGTTAGGAAACGTTTTGAAAGACCAAGTTGCAAAGTATAAGTTCTTTGATAAAACTACTGAGTATGCTAAAAAATTAGGACTTATTGTAGAGCAGAGTATTAAGAGTTATGGTGGTATATATCAGAAGGGTACGATAGAAAAGATTACAAATGTATTTTTAAAAAGACCCGGAGGATTGGAAGAACTTTCGTCTGATGAAAAGAAAAAAATTGCAGCCGATTTGGGTATAGACGAAAATGAAGTGATGATGATTCACTCTGCTATAGGTACATGGGCAGAGTCACAGATAGTTTCTGACAGGGATGGCATGTCTATACTTGTAGACTTTCTAGGCACAACCCCCGATGGGGAGACATATAAGGCGGTATTCAATGAGGAGGATGCGTTTGACGATAATGGCAACAGGAAGGAAAACATAATTTTAAAAACAGTTGAAAACGGTAGGTTGAGATACGAACTTACAGATGAGCAGAAGATAGCAGCCAAGAGGACTTTGGTTAGACAACTTTCGTCAGAGCTAGAAGCATCTACAGAAATTGTGGCTGAACAAATTTTCAAAGAGGAATCTACGCCTAAAGAACCTACAGCAGGAGAAAAAGCTAAAACAAGTGCACAAAAACTATGGAATTCAATGTATGGTGCTTCTACTGAACAAAAGCAGAATATACTAACATCATTATTAGCAGCGTCTGCAAAAATTGATGATGGATTGGTAGGAATTTTACCTCTTGAAGATGGGGGTTTACTTGTTGAATATTTAAATAGTAATAAAAATACGACGATAAAATGGGACGAAAACATTAGCGAGGAAGGATGGGCTGCATTGGGTACTGAATTCACAGGGCTTGAAGACCCTAATGAACAAATGGCTGCAGGGGGATTTGGTGGTACACGTAATGTTGGTAAAGAAGCTTTTTATAATACTCAAGCTGTTAGAGGAGGTTCTACAAAGGTAGCGAGCAGTTTTAAAGATAAGTTTATAGAATCTACAGGTGAATTATTTTTACAAAATCAAAAATCACCTGTAGTGGTGGAAGATTTAAAACAGATATTTCCTGAAGGAAATGATTTGGGGGTAAGAGTTTTTGATGCATCAAGTTCTGTTAATAATATAGTAAGACTTACGATTGATGGATGGGATGGCGACGATAAATATCCAAAAGATTTACAGTTTGATGCAAACAATTATACGAAAAGTGGTGCAAAAGACGAATTAAAAAAGGCTCTAGATTGGTTAGTTTATGCATTAAAACAGTCAGGTAAAAATATTTTTATGGCTGAATTTGACCCTCCAATAGTATCAAAAGCCTCAAAAAAAGCAGCAGAAGAAGCAGAAGAAGCAGGGGAAGAAGAGGAAGAAGAAGCAGTAAAGGCTTCTGAATTTAATTAGAAGGAAAAATAATATGAACGAAAAAGCAATAAGAGTAGCATACGAATTATTCGTTGCTGATGGATATACAAGAAGTATTGATGACTTTAAAAAGTTAATTCGTGATAATCCAAAGGGTAGAGAAGTAGCATATAATTTATTTGTTGATGATGGATATAATAAATCTATAAATGATTTTGCTGTTTTAATGGGAGCTACTGAATCTTTGGACGTAACCCCGGAAGCAGAATCTCTTGTAAAAAAAAAAGAAGAAGGTATGGAATTACCTTCGGAAGATGGTTCTTTGGTTTCGTCAGAGAATGAAGTTACACCGCAGGAGGATACTATACCTCAGGTAAGAAAAACTTCGGGCTTTGTTCCTGAAGGAAAAACAATTGAAACAGAAGAAGAAGTAGTAGTAGAAAAAGGATTTGATGAACAAGGTTTTGGCATAGAACAAACACCTGAACAAGATTTCTTTACGGGAGAATTTGGAAACGCACTTAGAACTATAGACGAATACTCCCCTATTGGTATAGGTGACTTCATAGATGACCAAGCTCGTGCAGTAGCCGGTGGTTTTTATCAAGGTATACTAGCCGATAATACAAGCCCCTTATTACTAAAGGGGGCTAAGGCTTCAGATGAGGAAATAGAAACGTTCTTAGAGTCACTTCGTAACACAGAAAAATATAGTGCATCAGATGAATTCTTAGAGTATCAGAAAACTTATCAAGAAGAAGGTGGTGGAGTATTAGGTGTTATTTTAGGATTGTCTAAATCAGGAGCTACTGTAATACCTGAGATATTACTTAATTCATATACAGCGATGTTGGCTAATAAAGACTCACGATATGCTTTTGAAGGAGGTATATTAGCAGGGGCAGTAGCAGGAGGTGCGATGGGAACAGCAGCAGGACCTATAGGCACAATAGTTGGAGCACTAGGAGGTGCAGCAGCAGCACTACCTTTCGCCTTTGCAGCAGCAGGGTCAGCAATGGAATTTGGTTCTACTTTCTCAGAACTATTACAAGAGGAAGCGGGTGATAAACAATTAACTAAAGATATAATCAAAGATATTTTAAATGACGAAGAGGCTTATAAAAGAATTAGGAATAAGGCTATAGCAAGAGGTCTTACCATTGGTGCTATTGATGCCCTTACAGGTAAGATGGGAGGGAAGTTGACCACAGGTATAATCACGAAGGGTGGTAAGCAGGCAGCTTCTAAGGCAAGTAAGTTACGAGTAGGTGGGGCAGTCGCAGCCACAGGATTATTAGAGGGTGCAGGAGGTTCTACAGGTGAAGCTGCTGCAAGGGCACTCATTGGGCAGGAGATGGATGTATCTGAGATTGCTTTAGAGGGTATTGCTGAAGTACCGGGGTCTGTAAAAAGTTTGTTGCAAATGAAGCTATCTAAGCCTACTTATAAGGTGAGAGGAGAGCTAGTTACTAGTGAGACTATAGACGACTTAATTGATACAATGGGGCTTGACGAGCTTGTTAATTCTGAAATAGAAATTCAAAATGATTATGAAGGAAGGGAGTTTAAAATGCAGGAAAGAATTAAAAAGCTATCTGCAGAAAAAGAAATAATACAGGCAAATCCAAACATAAATACCCCTACATTAAAAAAGATTACTGAGCTACAATTAGAGCTTGATAATTTAAAGGGTAACGAAACTGAGGTTGCAAAAGAAAAGGCTTCATTAATACGAAAACAAATAAAAGAACTTCAAGAAACACAACTAGAGGAAGAGTTAGATAAAGATATAAAAACATCGTTTGATTCTCTTGAAGCTGAGGAAAAGTTAGAGCTAAGGACAAAGGCTATAGATGCACTAGACACCGAGGGTGTTGATAATCCAAGCCCGGAAGATATAGATAACAAAGCATTATCTATTCTAAACGATGAGGTTAGATTACTTAGTGATAAGCCTAAGAAAAAAACCATCCCCTTTGCTGAAGGCTTAGGTAAAACCAAGGACATCAGTGATGTGATGGAGGGTGGTATAGAGATTGACATGGACGGGACTAAGGTTATAATGACCGAGTCTAAGGGTGGTATTACATTGGAGAGTATAGAAACTCCTGAAGCAGACAAGGGTCAGGGTAAGGCTGAGGCTGCCCTTAAAAAGATTACAGATAAGGCTAACATCGATGGCGTTAATATTACCTTGAAGGTAGCTCCCAAGGATGCTACTGTAGACGCAGGAAGGCTAGAGAATCTTTATGGGCGTAATGGCTTTAAGATGCAAGAGGATGGCGTTACAATGGTAAGAGTTCCACAAAAGCAATCTTTCTTTGGAGATAGTGTTAATGAAAATGTAGAGCAAGTATCAGATAACTTAGCAATAAACAAAAAAGACTCTTCACTAAAAGGGATTAATAAAGTTATAGCTTCAACTAAAACTTCTGCTAGATTAGCTGCAAAAACAATAAAACAAATTTTACCTGACGTAAAAATTGTACTACACGAGTCTCAATCTGAGTATGTTAATAACACCACTCCATTAAAAAAGGGGGAGTTAGCATCTTCAGGAGAATATAATCCTAATACAAAGACGATACACATCAACCTACCAAACTCAAGAGCGTCTACGGTTGCACACGAGGTATTCCATGCGGTACTACTAGACAGGGTTAGTAAGAACGACGCACTTGCCACTAAAATATCTGACGACATGGTTCGTGTTGTTCAGAGTAAGCTTGCTAAAAACGATAAGCTAAGGGTGGCTGTAGAGAAACATTCAAAAACTTACGAAGGTAAACTTCAAACCGAGGAACAGATTGCTGAGTTGATTGGTCTACTGTCGTCTAAAGAGTTTGGTTACACACAGCTTAAAAGAAATATAAAGGATAGTGTAAAGAACTACTTAGTAAACCTTGCGAAGAAACTTGGCATACCACTCCCCAATGTTTGGGGTAGCGACCAAGAGGTTGTTGACCTAATCAACACACTTGCACGTAAGACACGAACAGGTGAGGAGATAACTAAGGAGGATGTTAAGTTGTTGGATGTTAAGGAGGATGCTAAAGTAGATAGTGAGGCTAAGTCTCGTAAGCAAAAGAATTATATTGATGTAGATAAAGTTAGAGCTAAATACCGTCCCGGGAAAAGAGTGTCAAAAGGTTTATCAGTTAAAGGGACTGCTAATAAAACTATTACAGAAACTGATGGGCTTTCTATTTCTTATGTAAAAAAAGAAGCTCCTGCCGCATTTATTAAAAATGCAGATATTTTATCTAAAGAAGAACTTGTATCGGGAAAGAAAAAGTTTGGTGAAATAACAACTATAGAACAAGCTCAAGAAGTTTACGATATTTTTGTTAGAGAGGCTGCTGATAATTTAATATTTCTTACTAAAAAGTTCAATAAAAAATACAGAGACATTGCTACTTTATGGTATGATGGAGCAAACATAATAGCAAATGATTTAGCTAAAAAATATGATGTTACTACAGAACAAGTTGCAGGGATTATAGCATCGCTATCCCCACAAAAAGATTGGTATCAAAATGTTCGATTAGCCGAAATGGTATTAATGTCTTACAAAGAAAATCCCGTAATGACTCAAGAGATGGTTGACTTTCAACAAGTTATTTCGGACAGGGGTCTTACAGGACCTAAAGGGGCAAAAACAAAATATAAAAAAAGTGGAACGGATAAAGATAAATTATCATTAGAAAATAAACTATTAAAAATAAAAAAAGTTCAAGATGCTTTAACATCTTTAATTGGGATAAAACTTAAAGACGCTGATAAAAGTTTTCAAGCATACTATGTAAGATTGCACAATGAATTGAATACAACTAAAGATTATGATGTGCTTAGACCCGATGGAAAAGTTGTTGGATTGGCAACAAAAATAGATGGAAGTAAATCAAAGTCAGCTTGGGGGTCATATACTGAGATAGGTAAAGCCGTTTCAATATATAACGATGGGAGTCAGAATAATATTACAATGACTCTTGGTCAGATGCATAAAATACGTAATTTTTATAACAACATTATAGACCCTATGAGTTTGGATGGGGATGTTACTATTGATACTCACGCAGTAGCAGCAGCTTTATTGAAACCCCTTTCAGGTAAGACTAAACAAGTTGCGAATAATTTTGGAACAGGAACATCTAATTCATTAGGTAAAGGAGTAAAAGGTCTTTACTATGCTTATTCTGATGCGTATGCTTTAGCTGCCAAAGAATTAGACTTATTACCAAGACAAGTTCAAAGTATTACTTGGGAGGCTGTTAGAGGGTTATTTACGGATGCTTTCAAAAGGGACAAAAATAAAGTAAAAACAATTAATGATATTTGGGAAGATTATAATAATGGAATAAAAAATATAAAAGATGCAAGAGAAAAAACAATTGAAAAAGGAGAAGGAATCAACGACCCTACTTGGGCAGAATCCGTTTCTACAAGGACTAAAAAATCTACTAAAGACAACGGACGAAGAGACAGTCGAGATGTCGGAGATTCTATCGGGGGGACTGACGGAAGGAGAGTTACCGCCACAAGACAGCAGAGAACTACAAGGTTAGCACCTAATGGTAAGCGGTCTAACTTAAACGATGAGCAGTACGACATAGTGCGTACACCTGAGTTCAAGAATTGGTTCGGTGATTGGGAGACTGACCCTGCGAATGCGAGCAAGGTTGTTGATGAGAACGGTGAGCCTCAAGTTGTTTGGAGAGGTAGAGATAAAACAAAAGGAGACGTTGGAGATATAATAGATATTGGCAAAACAAAAGAAGGAGCTTTCTTTGCTGACAATAAAGAAGCTGCTAATTTATTTATGTCAGAATTTGTAGGATTAAAGAAAGGTGAGTATGAGGTAATAGAATCATTTTTGAACATAAGAAATCCTGAAGTATTTGAAGATTTTTGGAATGACTTCTTAAGTTCTAGATATTCTTCAGGTAATGGTAAATACACGCCAAATAAAAATGTTGATGGAGCTATAATAAAAGATGATGTTTGGTTGCAAGAATCTGAAATAGATTGGAAAGAAGGACAATTTGATGAGTTTGGAAATGAACTAGACGAAGAGATTATAAAAGAAATAGCCTTAGAAGGAAAGCAATTTATTGCTTTAGATTCTAAACAAATAAAACTTGCCGATGGTACTAACACCACCTTCGACCCAAGCAAGCCGTCTATCCGTCAGCAGAAGGGTATTCAACAGGCTATGGAAAACGGTGAAGTGATTCAGACAGACTCTGAGCTTATATTCTTCAAGGGCATGCAGCCAAAGATGAAGAACGGTAAGCCATTCTCTGTACATAAAATCAAGAAGGGTAGCTTCGCAGCGTTGGATAAGAACATAGCCTTGGACTACAAGGGTGACAAGCCACTTAAACAATTCACAATACCTGAAGGCACAACCGTTGAGGTTGTGAACCTGCCGTCGGATGAGATTAGTATTTACAGGAGAAATGAAGAGAAGGCAATCGATGCGTCTGACGCACAGGTTGTGAAGTTGGTTACCATAGATTCACGTGGTAAGTCACAGCAGTATGTCATCAAGGACGATGCTATACTAAAGACATCCAAGGATGTAAAAGAGGACTCAGTTACATCTAAAAAGAAAGAAACATTTACAGTACGTCAGCAGAAGGGTCTTATAAACTTTACTGAAAAGGATGCCATTAAGTTTTCTAAGATTGGTGTAAATGATGCAAGAACAATTCAGGCTATGAACAGCATTGGATTGTCGGGCGTTAAGTTTACCGAGGAGGGTGTCAATAAAAAAATAAAGGAGACCCTTGACAAGCTGTATAAAGATACAGACAATTACTTATTAGACAAGGACAGCCAAGAGATAACAAGGTTGATTCAATTTGAAATTGATGCTGCTGAAGAACGTGGGGCTTCTGAACGGGAAATAAATTTCTACAAAAGTCAGTTAGAAGGTGATGGAAGGAAAGAGTATATATTAGGATTAAAGAATACTCAGGAAAAAACGGCAGACCAATGGGTGTCATACTTAAAGGAATCAGACTATAGTGATGCGTTCAAGTACCTGATGTTAGACGCTGTTCTTACAAACAACTATGACTTAAAAAGGTTAGAGTACAAGAAGAGAACCAACACAACCACACGAAACATCTCTCCGTTTGATGCAGGCACGTTGGCTATGCTTTACGCAAGCGACAGTAAGAACCTGTTAAAGAGTTATGTTGAGATGCAAAAAGAAAACTTAGACAACATAATCAATGCGTCTCAAGTTAAGTCAACAGAGGAGGGCAAGTGGCTTAAATTTGACGGAGGTCCTAATGCTGCAAACTTACAAGAGACAGCCAACTCTCTTTCTCAGTTAGTTCAAGATACTTATTGGTGTACAAAAACAAACGCATTAGGTCAACTAAAGGGAGGTGACTTCTATGTTTACGTAACGGGTAAGACTCCAAGGATAGCCATAAGAATGGAAGGCGATAGTGTTGGTGAGGTTAGAGGTAACGCCTCATCTAAGCAGGACTTAGAAGGTGATATGCTTCCCGTTGCTGATAAGTTCCTAAAGGATAATATTCCTAACGACAGTGGTAAGAAGTGGTTGGATTCTATTGCCTTCAATAAAAAAGCCAAGGAATTACTTAACAATATGCTCACTGATGCTATAGGTGAAAAGGAAATAAAAGAGTATGTAAGCATAATTAGTGAAGGGAAAAGGTTTAACACCGACTATGGGGAGAATGGTTTTGTAACAAAAATAAAAAAAGAATTTAAAAGAGATAATATTAAGCCTGAGGTAAGGGAACTTGTTGCATTTGGAGTTACAGAGTTTAACCCTAAGACAACCAAGTATTTAATTGGTAACCTTGATTTTGAATTTGACCAAGCTGCTTATGGCATAACAGACTTAGGCAACTTAGAATATATTAGTGGTTTTGCTTATTTCAGAGACTCTAAGATAACATCCTTAGGGAACTTAAAGTCTATAGGTGGTTATGCTGATTTCAGAGACTCTAATATAACATCCTTAGGGAACTTAGAGTCTATTGGTGGTTATGCTTATTTTAGTAGCTCTAAGATAACATCCTTAGGTAACTTAAAGTATATTGGTGGGGCTGCTTATTTCGGTTACTCTAAGATAACATCGTTAGGGAACTTAAAGTCTATTGGTGGGGGTGCTGATTTCAGAGACTCTAATATAACAGACTTAGGAAAGTTAGAGTCTATTGGTAGGTATGCTTATTTCAATGACTCTAAGATTACATCCTTAGGTAACTTAAAGACTATAGGTGGGGCTGCTTATTTCAGAGACTCTAATATAACATCATTAGGCAACTTAAAGACTATTGGTGGGAGGGCTAATTTCACTAACTCTAATGTTGCAGACTTAGGGAAGTTAGAGTCTATAGGTGGGAGGGTTTTGTTCAATAACTCTAAGATAACATCATTAGGTAACTTAAAGACTATAGGTGGGAATGCTGATTTCAGAGACTCTAATATAACAGACTTAGGAAAGTTAGAGTCTATAGGTGGTGATGCTTATTTCGGAGATAACACAACCTTAAAAAATGAATGGAGAAGAAGACAAGAAAAGCCAACCACTCGTCAGCAGAAGGGGGATACATTAGGGTTTATAAAAAACGCTAGGTCTCAGGGAATATCTGAAGC